>MDTG01079523.1_pt1 | contig 49454 bp, 52 predicted proteins | sample 811421 | NCBI WGS metagenome assembly MDTG01 (sample SAMN05326645, study PRJNA326480) | marine metagenome | isolation source: seawater | place: Pacific Ocean: South East | collected 2011 | reverse complement strand
TAGAGTTTCTGAAACAGGAACAGCAACAAAAACCACCTCAGGGTCTAATAACCTGTTAAGTAATGATAGTGATCCGGATGGAGATGCAATGATAGCGCAGTTAGTTAATAGCCCCCTTAACTCCTCCAGTTTTTCACTTCAAACATCAGGAACCTTCTCATATACACACGATGGAACTGAAACAACGACTGATTCATTTACATACAGAGCATTTGATGGAACTGATCCTGGAAATACAGTTACCGTTACAATTCAAATTGATCCTAAAAACGATTGTCCAACAGTTGCAAACCCAAGTTCTGATGTAACTGTTCAGGAAGATGCACCTAATACAGTAATAAGTGTTGCTTCTGTTTTTGAGGATGTTGACAGGGTTGGTGGGATTCCTGATAATTTATCCTATTCGGTCACTCACACTGGTGCTGGAATTGCAACAGTAACATTAAATACCACAACAATTACTATAGATTATATTGATGATCAAACTGGTAGTTTCGTGGTTACAGTCACTGTTGACGACGGTGCTGGATGTGATACTGTTAACGATGCTTTTAGCGTTACCGTGAATCCGCAAGACGATCCACCATTGGGAGTAGCGGATCAAATTATACTCAACGAAAGTACAACCGCAACAACCGTTACAGGTGGAGCATCCTCAGTATTAGCGAATGACTCAGATCCTGAAGGTTCTCCTCTAACGGCAACCTTACTAACCCAACCACTGCATCATAATGATCCTGGAAATTTTGCTGTTGCTGCAAATGGAACATTTTCTTATACACATGATGGTTCTGAAACTGCAACTGACACATTCTTTTACACTTTATCTGATGGAGTTAACAATGTTACCGTAACAGTAACAATTCAAATCGATGCAGTCAATGATTGTCCCACGGTTGTTAGCGCACAACCTGATATTAATGCTAACGAAGATGACCCCAATACTGTATTAAATTTAAATACAGTTTTTGGAGATGTTGACATCAGACCTACAATAAACAATTTGACATTTACAGTCACACACACTGGATCGGGAATTGCAACTGTAACACTCAATAGCGCTACACTAACAATTGATTACATTGAAAACCAAACTGGAAGTTTTGTCGTGACTACAACCGTTAATGATAATACAGGGGACGCAAGTTGTTCTCCTCTAACTAATGATGTTTTTAATGTAACTGTAAATCCTCAGAACGATCCGCCAGTTACAATTGGTGACGAATTGTCCGTTTTAGAGGGCGGAACTGTAACAGAAACTACATTAGGAGCATCTTCAGTGTTAGAGAACGATACCGATGTTGAAATTGGAACTCCAACAGTTGCATTTTTAGTTACTTCTCCTACCTTTGGAACCATATCATTAACAAGTACTGGTTCATTTATATATACTCATGACGGGTCTGAGACTACCTTCGACTCATTTACATACAAGTCAAATGATGGTACCCAAGATGGAAATACAGCTACTGTGAGCATAACTATTACTAAAGTAAACGACTGTCCTGAAACCTCAACAGGGTCTTATACGCTAACCTACAACGAAGACGTGGCTATACCAACACTTAACATAGGTGCTACAATTTCTGACTCAGATATACCTGTTGATACAATTTTATACTCATCTGTTCAAACAAACTCTGCACTTAGTTCAGTTACAGTAAATGATCAAGGTTTGGTTTCATTTGATAATATTGCTCAACATGCTAATGGTTCACTCACAGCAACAATAACTGTTGACGATCAAACTTGTCAAATTGATATTCCAATTTATTTGACAATTGTACCTGTTAATGATTGCCCTACGATTGTTAATCCTATTGATGATATTAGTGTAGGCGAAGATGCTGACCCCATTGTTATTGATATACGAAATACATTTTCTGATGTCGAAAGTCCAACATTACAATATTCAGCTGTTGCACAAAACGGAGATCTTATTGCAGTTAGCACAACAAGTACTAGTCTTATTGTTCAGTTCAAAGAAAATCAAAATGGAAATACAAATATTGTTTTAACTGCATTTGATGGTGACTTAGGGTGCTCTCCAGATGACATAATAAACGTAAACATAGCAAATGTCAATGACCCTCCTACTGGTAATCCAGACACCATTAGTGTTGTTAGTGGTGGAACAATAAGCACATTAAATGATGGTATAACAACTAGCGTACTTGTTAATGATACCGACCCAGAAGGAAATCCAATAACTGTACAGACTTCAACCAACCCTATAAATGGATCTCTTACTCTAAATGCAAACGGAACTTTTTCTTACACACACGATGGAAGTGCAACAACTACAGACGTTTTTTATTACACGCCAACTGATGGATTTTTTCCAGGAAATACGACCACAGTAACAATATTTATTAATAATCCAGCTGTTGGAGTTGCAGATACGATATTCGTATTAGAGTCAGGAACTGCAACAATTACATCAGAGGGATCGACTTCCGTATTGAAAAATGATTCTGACCCAGACGGTGACGCACTAACAGCAGTAAAAGTTACAAACCCTTCAAGAGGTACAGTGACTCTTAACGCTAATGGAACTTTCCTTTACACACACGATGGTAGTAATGAATCAACAGACTCATTTACTTATAGCGCAAATGACGGAAAAATTAATAGTGTACCAATAACAGTTAGTATTAACGTGACCGGAACAAATGATCCTCCAGTAGCAAACAACGATACTATAATCGTTGACGTTGGAGGAACAGCTACTACTCTTGACAATGGACAAATTAGGGTAACTTATAATGACGTAGATCCAGATGCAGATTCTTTGACTGTATCACTCGTCTCGACTTCCTCCAATGGAACTACAACTTTAAATGAGGATGGTACTTTCACTTATGAACAAGACGGGAACATGAATTCAGGTGACAGTTTTGTATACAAAGCTTATGATGGAATCGTCTACAGTAACAATGCAACAGTTAATATTTACGTTAGTTGTTCACCCTGTAAGGAAAGTATTGTGGAGGGTGGAAATAACGGAGTATCTTTTACCTACACAGATCCACTTTGCAAAAAGGTTAGAGTATATGTTCCGAAAGGAAAAGCTTATAGTTTTAGACATCTGGAGGGCAGTATTACTATCAATGTGGGAACTTATACCATATTAAGTAGTGTGAACTGTAATTAATCTTATACATCACAAATATTTATTGACTCTTCTAAAGATTCAATTGGGTTGTTTCTTGTTGAATTAAATTCTTGAGCAACAAACCCAGAGTATCCAGTTTTTACTATAGCTTTCATTATCGCTGGGTAATTTAATTCTTGTGATGCGCTAATTTCATTCCTTCCAGGTACTCCAGCTGTATGATAGTGCCCAAAATAAATATGATTATCGTTAATAGTTCTAATTATGTCTCCTTCTTGAATTTGCATGTGATAAATATCATATAGTAATTTGAAGTTTGGAGATGCAATTCTTTTACATAATTCAACAGCCCAATTAGTGTTATCACACATATAATCTGGATGATCTATTTTTGAATTAAACAATTCCATTAGAATAACTACACCTTTTTTTTCAGCATAAGAAAGAATGTTTTTTAATCCTATAACACAATTGTTTAATCCAGTTTCGTCATCCATACCCTTTCTATTACCAGAAAAACAAATTAAATTTTTAAAGCCGGCTTTTGATACTAAATTAATATGATTCATATACCGATCTTTAAGTTCACTGTGATAATTGGGATCATTGAAAGACTCTTTATGATTTATTTCTGCACCTTCTGTCATTGATGATATAAGCCCATATTTCTTAAGTACCTGAAAATCTTTGGGTTTGACTAGATCGATGCCAACAAGACCAATTCGTTTGGCTTCAATACACAATTCTTCAAGAGAAAGATTCGGATAACACCAACTGCAAACACTATGGTTTATATTTCCTTTTCGCATACTTATCTTATATTTTTTATGGATTTTTAGTTGTAAGAAGTATCAGAATCAAAAATTAGGCTTAGTTTGCTATTTAACACCGATAAATTTACAAAGATTGTAACTGCATTATTTATCAGTGATTTTTAAATCATAGTTCCCAACCATCCCGATAGTTTCTACTAACAAACTGATTTGCCTCTTCAAAGTTGGTGATTTTCATATTTTCCCCATCCCACGTCATTTTTCTTCTTCCATAATAACTTTTTCTGTTCTTACCATTTATATTGATTGAATCTGGATTACCATTTTTATTTAACATATATGATCGGATAGCAATATTCCCCATTAAAACCGTCTCTGTCATCGGACCAGCATAATCAAATGAAGAAGTTAACATTTTATGTTTAGAACTTCCATAGCCATCCTTTATAGCGTCAATCCAGAATCTTTGATGACCCCAATCGTCTTTGGGTAAATTTGTAATTTTAGGAAAAATAACTTCTTTATCTTTAGTAAATAATCTAGGGTTTTTTCCGTAGACGTCTGTTGTAATTATACCCTCCTCACCTATCATTATAACTCCGTTTGTGTTTCTTTTACCTCCTAAAAAAGTGTCAGTTGGAATAAGACTTGGATAAGAGGGCCTTAATCCACCATCGTACCACTCTAATTTAATCGGGGTTTTATTCAAATCTGTTGGCTCAAAGTTAATGGTAACATAGGAGGACGCAGGGCAACCAATAGATTGATGCTTTACCTCCCACATTTTAGAAAAAAATGAACTAACACTACACTCCACCGAGACAGGATATTTAAGCTTCAAAGCTCTAAAAGGTATATCAATTAAATGACATCCCATATCCCCTAATGAACCTGTTCCGTATTCCCACCAACCTCTCCAATTAAAAGGATGCAGAGAGGAATTATAAGGAATTTTTTTAGCAGGGCCCAACCATAAATCCCAGTCTAAACCTTTTGGTTTATTTCCAGGATCAGAAGGAGGAAAAGAAATTCCTTGTGGCCAAACTGGTCTATTCGTCCAAACTTTTACCTCAGAAACATTTCCAATTCTTCTTTCACGAATCCATTGTTGAACATACTTTTGCCCTGGATGAGATGCTCCTTGGTTGCCCATTTGGGTAACAACTTTTTTCTCTCTGGCTAATTCTGTCAAAAAACGTGCTTCCTTAATGTTATGGGTAAGCGGTTTTTGGACATAGACATGAATATTGTTTTCCATGGCTGTTTTAGCAATTATGCCATGGGTATGGTCAGGTGTAGATATTGTTACAGCGTCTAAATCTTTTTCTTGACTCAGAAGATCTTTAAAGTCAGTATAAAATCTTGCTTTTGGAAATTTTTTTCTTATGTCCACAACTCCGTGTTCTCCGCTAGGATGGATATCGCATAAAGCAATAACGTTTTCTCTTCCATTTACTGATGCATGAGTGATATCGCTGCTACCCTTTCCCCCACAACCAATTGAAGCAATTGAGAGTTTATCGCTAGGGGACGTGTAACCTTTACCGCCTAGGACAAATCTAGGTACAATAAAAAAAGAAGACGCAACAGTAGACTTTTTTAAAAATGAACGTCTTGAAAAGATAGGTTTTGATTTTTTCATTTTTTTTTTTCAATTTATAAATTAAATATTAATTGTCCAACCCTCTTTTAAACGTAAATTTACAATATACTATAAGTTATAACTATTTTATTTTTAAGTTGATTTCATGCCAGCTCTTAAGTCGTTCAATAGCATTGATCTCAATATCTTTCCAGAATAAATTAATATCTGCCACATGATAATCTTTTTTCAAGATTAAAAATAATCGTTTTGGAATGCGCGGTAAATTAGCCCACACCAATCCGTCTTTAATTGTTATTTTAACTGAGTTTGGGTAAACTTTATCATCCGTGTAAAGAATACCCTTATGCTGTTCGTATTCAGTTTTAATTGCCTTGTCCCATGTTACTGGATTTGATGTTGTAGCCCCTTTAAACCAATCCTCATATTTTTTAGGATAACTACCCTTTCTATATGTATTCCAAGAAACGTAACCACCTATTTCGTTTCTTCTTTCAAGCTTTTTTATATTTTTAAAATAACTATCTAAAATTTTTGTTCCAGGTAAGTAAGCAACCACCAGCTTTTGTTGAAGAGGTTTATCATCAAAAAATTCTTTGATCAACATCGCGGACAAAATACTACCCTGACTATGAGAAGCTATAATTATAGGTTTTCCATCATTATAGTTGTCTAAATAATAAATAAACGCTTTTTTTATGTCATTATAAGCAATAGCCCTTGACTTTTCCTCGTGTCTGCTGAATGGGCTAACATAAACCTTGTAGTGAGATTGACGATAAAATGGAATATATATATTTCCAACTTTCCCAAAAGCTGATGCTTGGTACTTAACTGCTCTATTGACTATATTTTTGTTTAACGATTTATCATAAATATCTGCATTCCATCTTGCATCTTTACGATCAAGAAACATTGTAGGATAAATAAAAAATACGTCACAATCTTTACTCTCACTATCTCCTATAATCTTTTTTAAAGGTTCTGGGTATTTGTCTGGTTTTACTGCCCATGATTCAGCATTTGAATAATTAGGGCTTTCAGAGGGTGTATATTTTTCGAAAGGAATTGCTTTATACATTGGTTTGCAACCTGATAAAATGATAACAAAAAGAATAAAAAATTTTTTAATTTTTTTATATTTAGAATAGTTCAAAAATAATAAGATCTTATCAATTCAATTAAAATTAAAATATTTTGAGAACTTACTCTGCTATTTGTTTTCTTTTCATAAGCAGTGTTTTGCTGTCATGTAATAATTCAAAAAGGAATTATAATGATTTTGAAATAATTATAGAAAAAAAAAGAATCGATTCGATCTATTTTGAAGCCAAAGTAATAGTAAGAGACAATTCTAGAAAAAAAAATAAAGATGAAATTTTTATTTTAAACGGTACTGAAGTTGAATTAAACACCAAAGTCAGGATTCTTAAGGAAAAGTTTTTACAAAATAAAGTGTACTAGGATTGTTTAATTGACTCATTCAAACTGTTAACTGGATTAACTTTTAAAAAAGAGGGATGTTGCTCTATGGCGAACTCAATCTTTTCAATTATTTTTTCTGCTGATTCTCCATTATAGTTGATTTTTAAAGGCTTTTTTATACACATAGATTGAATCACCCCCTTTTTTTTGATTAAAATACCTTTTTTATCAAACGACCTTCTGAAGCCATCTATCACAATAGGAACAACCAATGGTTTAAATTGCTTTATAAGATGTGCTGTACCTCTACGTATTGGTTTGAAGGGGGTTGTTGTACCCTGTGGAAAAGTAATTACCCATCCATCTTTTAAGGCTCGTGAAATGTTTGTGATATCTGATGATTTTACATCTCGTTTTATATCCTGACCTCCATCTCTCCATGTTCTTTCAACTGGAATTGAACCTGCATAAGACAATATTCTTGGAAGTAGTCCTGAATTCATTGTCTCTTTGGCTGCAACATAATAGATATTTAATTTTGGATTCCACAAATATCCTACGTTCCTTATTGTATCGTTTCTTCCATGAAGACTTGCATTAAAAACATGAAGCATAGCTACTACATCGGCAAAGTAAGTTTGATGGTTTGATACAAAAAGGACATTTGTATCAGGCAAATCATTTAAAATTTTTGATCCTTCAATTTTTAATTCATTAAAACCCCTATATCTCCTGTGAGTTAAATATCCTAGATATCTAATTAGCATTTTCTTGATAATAAGATAATGTCCAAAAGGATTTTTTTCTAAGAGTTTCATTTACAAAGTAAATATATTATTATTTCAACAATAAAATTAAATCCCTTGCTTCAGCGAGAATCATTGCTGTAGCACCCCATACTTTTTCAACACCAAAGTTAAAAACTGGAACTTTTCTTTTATGAACTTCTGATGTTCCAATTGATTTTTTTGACAAAAGCATTGAAAGTTTTATCTCTATGAGGTACTCTACCTCTTGATTATTTAATTTAAAGGAAGGTCTTTTATGCGTTCTTGCAATGTAAGGGTAGACAACAAAGTTACTTACAGGTATAAATATTTTTGATAATTTAGTTAAATATAAAACATCTTCTTTTTTGACTCCGATTTCTTCACTCATCTCACGTATTGCGGTCTCCCAGTAACTTTTATCAGATTTATCTTTCCCCCCCCCGGGGAAAGCAATTTGGTTTGAATGGGTATTAGTTTTGTTAGTCCTTCTAATTAGGCAAAAGTGTAAAACTTTTTTTTTCGGATAAAGCAACATGATTGTTGCGGCAAATCTTAATTTTTTTTGGTTTTTAAAATACACTTTGCTCCTTTTCGGCGCCATTTTTAATTGAGATTTAATTCCTGGTTTTGGAATTTCATCTAATTTTACCGAATTAATTAATAAATTACTTAATTCCACATGCAAAAATTAAATTTGGTGATATCCTTACTTGTGTTTTCATTTTCAATATGCTGTGAAGGTAAAAGAATTGAAAAAAAAGAAAAAGTAAAAATTAGAATTAATAAAAAAGCTACAAATAAATATGAAAAGAAAATCTTATCTGCAGAACCAAAAATCATATTAAACGATAAAAATGTAATTAATTTTTTTTACGAATTTAATAAGCAAAATAGTTATAACAAAGTAAAAATAACAACTTCTTTTGGTGAAATTATAATTCAACTTTTTGAGGAATCACCCTATCACAAATCAAATTTTATATACTTAACTAAATTGGGATATTTTGACAACACGTATTTTCACAGAGTTGTTCCTAATTTTATTATTCAAGGAGGTAATTCAGACAATAGGGAGACATCTATTAAAAGAAGATCAATAGGAAAATATTTACTGCCAGTTGACACAAAAAGCGAAATCAAGCATGAAAGAGGGATAGTCTCAATGCCGAGTAGCGATGTAAACAATCCTTATAAATTAGCATCACCATACGAATTTTTTATAGTACAAAACAAAAATGGAGCTCATCATCTCGATGGTAATTATACTCCTTTTGGAAAAGTTATAAAAGGTATGGATGTAGTAGACAAAATAAATTCGCAAGAAGTAGACAATAGGGAAGCTCCAATCAACAATGTTAAAATGTTTGTCGAGGTAATAAAATAAGATAAACTAATAGTTAATAAAATAATTCAATAAAAAAACTATAGTTATCACAATATTAAGCATTAAATATGCATATCGAAATAAGGGAGTTGTTTGATTTGATACTATATAATAGTTTTTTCTTTTGATTTGTTTTGGTTACTCCCTTATTAGATTTTAATTATTGGTTAACACTCGAGAAGCTTATTAATATTTAATAAGCTTCTTTTTTTTTATTTATATTTTATATTATATAAAATTCTTATTATATTTAAATTACAATAGTTTTTAAATATGACATTGACACAACTTAAGTATATGATTGCAGTCGCAGAAACTGGTAATTTTACTAGTGCTTCCAAAAAAGTATTTGTTACCCAACCCTCACTTAGCATGCAAATACAAAAACTTGAGGACGAATTAGGAGTACAAATATTTAATAGAACCAAAAAACCTGTTATGTTGACAAAAGTTGGGGAGGAAATTTTAAAACAAGCTAAAAGTATAATTTCTGAATCAAAAAGAATGGAAGACATAATTGCTCAGGAGAAGGGTTTTATAGGTGGTGAATTTAACCTTGGTATCGTACCTACGGTAATGCCTACCTTACTTCCAATGTTTTTAAAAACGTTTCTTAAAAAATATCCAAAGGTAATTTTAAACATTTTAGAAATGCCTACTGAAAATATAATCAAAAATCTTCATGACGGAATTCTCGACGCCGGTATTGCCGCAACACCATTAAGATTGGATTCAATTATAGAAACTCCTTTGTATTATGAGCCATTTGTCGGTTATATTCCTAACAGTCACAGATTAAAAGTATTAAATAAGTTAAAATTAGAAGATATCGAATCTGAATCGGTACTGGTACTTGAAGATGGGCATTGTTTTCGAAATCAGGTGTTATCAATTTGTGGGCTTAATGATGAAGAAAAAATCAAATCCTTTGATAGTAAAAGTGGAAGATATGTTCTTAAAAGCGGTAGCTTCGAAACTCTAGTTAATCTTTCAAATGAAGGGCCATGGATGACACTGTTGCCTTTCCTAAACACTGAAAACTTGTCTAAAGAAAATAAAACAAACGTTAAGCCCTTTGAAGAACCAGCACCTGCCAGAGAAATAAGTATAATATATCCGAAAACGCAATTGAAAATCCAAATTATTGAAGCCCTCCAAACGGTCATTCAAAGTATTGTAAGAGGGGAAATTTTGATAAATAAAATTAAACTAATAAGTCCTTAAGACGACTTTCTAATATAATTACTATTTATCTCATCAAATATAAATTTTCTTTTCCATCTTCTTAATTCGCATGAGTCTTCGTAGGAAAGATCTAAAACCGCTTTGTTAAATTCCTTTTCAAACAGCATACGGTCAAAACTAACCTTTTCGAGGATTGTCTTATAGAACTTTAATTGAGTTTTGTCATCATTCATTTTTCCATCCATCATTTTCAAAACTATGATCATAAATTTAATTAAAATGTTGTAGTAATGTTAATTTTTTTTTAAATATTAAGTACAAAACTTAAAAGTTTGTAAATTAAATAAATGATCTACATAAATTATGCTTTCGGGATGTGGCGCAGTTCGGTAGCGCACACGCATGGGGTGCGTGGGGTCACAGGTTCAAATCCTGTCATCCCGACTTAATGTTCTCATAACCCCTTGATATGAGGGGTTTTCCAAGAATCACTCTGACATTTATCACCAAATTATCACCAAATCACTAATTAGGTTACAGAATTAATGATATAATTCAAAGTTATATCTGTAACGATGTTTGTTGATTCAGGTTTCGGTTTTGAAGACTTAAATTGTGAACAGAAAGAAGAAATCTTAAACAAAGTGTTTAATTTAGTGAGAAATATAATAGATAAAGAAAATCTGATATATAATGAAGAATTCAATAAATATTTTGGGGATATTATTACTAATTGTAATTGTTATTTTTACTAATTATTACAAAGAAGAAATCTTAAACAAAGTGTTTAATAATGAATTAAGGGGTGTTTTTAAAACCAAACCTAAAAATGTTGTTTGGTGTGTTGAATTCAAAACAGATGTAGAAAATCTAAAAAAGTTAATATCTAACATTAATATTTATAGAAAAAATCAATTGAAAAGTTTAAATCTTGGTTGTTCTCAAACTAGAACATCATTTGTTAATAGTTCTTTTGATACTCCTCCCGATCCATCTATTGTGTGGAGTCTTTATTTAGATTTTAAGAACTTGAATCGTTCTAACGAAGGATTGGAGTATTTTCTAAATAATTTTTTTTTAGAAAATATTGGTGAAAGAAATGTAGAAAAAATAATATTAGACATAAAAGGTTGGTTAGATGACCCAAATATGGATTCTGAAACAAGAAATACTATAAAAAAATCTTTACACTTTTCCACCAATAAAGTTCTTTAGTTGATTGTTGAGGATTTACCTTCTTCATCTACTTCCGTAGTAATGGGTAAGTGTGGATTTTCCTTATTTTCTGTGAATACATATATAAAAAGTGGTTCAAAGTGAGATTGAGTGGTAAAAGATATAATTCAGAGTTATATCTTTTATATCTTCATGAGGATTTGTAGTAGTTGATGATGTGGTTTTTCTTGGTGATAAATATCACCAAAGTGATGGTGAAAATAGTGTATTGAGTTTGAATACACCTAAATATAAGGGGTTTCCAGGTGGGGTTCAACATCTGTCATCCCGACTAAATTATAGAGTAGAAAATAGTAGTTATTATTTAAATAATATTACTCTAATACAAAGGTTTAGTATTTTCAATATATTCAACCTAATTTTACTTAAATGTTAATTCTTTTCTGAATAAAGAAATTCGTAATTTTAAAAAAAAAAATTGAAAAATATATTTTTAATTATTGGTTTTACACTATTGGCTCTCTTGAGTTGTAATGCACAAGAAAATCCTCCAAAAATCAAGTCACCATCCTCATCCAACTATACATATGAGATTATTGTAGAGGGTGTTGAAATTCCATGGGGAATGAGCTTTGTAAATAAAAATGATTTGTTGGTAACTGAAAAAAGCGGAATATTGTACAGGTTCAGGAATGGGATAAAAAATAAAATAAAAGGTTTACCCCCAGTATATGTAAGGGGCCAAGGGGGCCTTTTAGATGTAGCTGTCTCACCATTCTTTAAAAAAACTAAAGAAATCTATTTTACTATGAGTTCCGAAATCGACACCTACAATAATATCTCTTTTACAAATAATTCTGTTTTGGTTGAAAATTTTCTTGAAAATGAGCTTATCAATGATGCTATTGAACTAATAAGAAAAGAATATCCATTTGTTTTTAATGATACATTTATAGATTTCATTGAAACTTTTAAAGATGAACTAAAAAATGGGGCAGATCCTATTGAGAAATTCCAACTTTTTTTAGATGTAAATTATTATCCTGACATAAAAGATGAAAATGATTTAGAAAAAATTTCAGATCTAAATATTAAAATAAAAAAGATTGAAATATCCAATAACAAAAATCTTTTTGAAGAAGAAAAAAAACTAAAGAAAAAATTAAGATCAATACAAAAAAAATATTCATTTATTCCTCAAAACGGAAAAAGGAAATCAAAGGGTGGTCATACTGCTCTGTATAAAGCTGTCTTAGAAGATTTAGAGTTGAAGGATGTTAAAATGATTTATAAAGGAGATTTTAATACAAAAAAAGGTCAACATTGGGGTTCCAGAATTGTTTTTGATGAAAATAACTATCTTTATTTTACAATTGGAGACAGAGGAAATAGAGATGTTAATCCTCAGGATATAACAAGAGATGGAGGTAAAGTCTACAGGTTAAACTTAGATGGCAGTATCCCAAATGACAATCCGTTCGTAGGAAAAGACAACGTTAGAGAAGCAATTTATAGCTTCGGTCACAGAAATCCACAGGGAATGGTATTTAATAAAAATAGAAAAGAAATATGGACTAACGAACATGGTCCTAAAGGTGGGGATGAAATAAATATAATCCAACCTGGAAAAAATTATGGATGGCCAATTATCACCTACGGAATAAATTATAGTGGAACTATCATAACCGACAAAACATCCTTGGATGGGATGGAACAACCGCTTTATTATTGGGTCCCATCAATTGCTCCGTCTGGAATGGCGTTCTCTACCTCTAACATTTATCCAGAATGGAAAAACAGTCTTTTTGTAGGTTCACTAAAATTTGAATATTTAGAAAGATTAGAAATAAAAAAGGGTAAAGTTATAAAACGAGACAAAGTTCTTGAATCAATAGGGAGAGTTAGAAATGTTAAAGAGGGTCCAGATGGATACTTGTACGTTGCAGTAGAAGGAAAAGGAATCCTCAAAATAATTCCGAATCAAAAATGAAATTTATTTTAGCAACATATGTAATTCTGTTTTTTACCATTTGTTTAAACTTGTTTTCAAAAAAACCTCTAAAAGAAAGTTTAGTAGATGGAAAGGAGATATATAGTGATTTTTGCGCCCAATGCCATTTAGAAAATGGTGAAGGTGTTGAGGGTATATATCCTCCATTGGCGAAATCGGATTTTTTAATTGATGTTAACCAAACTATCCACTCAATCAAATATGGTCTAAAAGGGCCGGTTACTGTTAATGGTGAAAAGTATAATTCTATAATGGTAAGTCAAGGATTAGAAGATGAAGAAATTTCAGACGTAGTGAACTATATTTTAAATTCATGGGGGAATTCAACAAACAAAATAATTACTGAAGAAATTGTTGCATCTATAACTAAATTATAAAATGAATTTTAAGAAATTAAAGTTGAAAAACCCATATTTGTTTGCTTATCTGTCAATCGGGACATTTTTCCTTGTATGGATGGTTTTCTTGGATACTCATTCTTTGCTGGTTCACCTAGAATTAAATAAGGAAATTGATAACCTACAGGAAAGAAAAAAATTTTTAGAAACTGAAATTGAAAAAGACACTAAATTAATGTTAGATTTAAATAATATTGACAGTTTGGAAAAGTTTGCTCGTGAAAAATATAGACATAAAAAGAAAAATGAAACAATCCTTATCATAGATTGACTCTATTTTTATTATTTAATATTTTGTTAAAAACCTTTTCAAATTGCCTTTTTTTGACTTTTAATTAGTGCTATTTTTAAAAAATATTATGGCAAAGATAATTGCAATCGCGAATCAAAAAGGTGGCGTTGGGAAAACAACAACTTCAATAAATCTCTCATCCGCTCTCGCTATTCTCGAAAAAAAAGTTTTGTTAATCGATGCTGATCCACAAGCAAACGCATCTTCTGGCTTGGGCTTTGATTCTTCACAAAAAAAAATAGGAACTTATGAGTTATTTGATAGTAAAACAGATTTTAAAAAAATTATTTATAAAACATCAATAAAAAAATTAAAACTTATCCCATCTCACATAGACCTCGTAGCAGTCGAAATCGAGTTAGTAAATAAGAAAAAACGTGAATTTATTTTAAAAAAAAAACTTGACGAAGTATCAAATAATTTTGATTTCATTTTGATAGATTGCCCTCCATCTTTGGGTTTAATCACCTTAAATGCTTTGACCGCTTCAAATTCTGTTATTATCCCAATTCAATGTGAATATTTTGCTTTAGAAGGCTTAGGCAAACTTCTAAATACTATTAAAAGTATTCAAAAATTACATAATGCTAACCTTGATATTGAAGGATTGCTTCTAACAATGTATGATTTAAGACTTAGACTATCAAATACTGTGGTTGAAGAAGTGAGAAAGCACTTCGGGAAAATGGTTTTTAAGACAATTATTCAGAGAAATGTGAGATTAGGTGAAGCCCCAAGCTATGGAGAAAACATTATTGAATATGACTCAACTAGTAAAGGGGCTAAAAACTATTTAAGTTTGGCTCAAGAAATTATAAAAAATATAAAAAATGAATAAATCCAAAAAAAAATCAGCCTTAGGAAGAGGTCTTTCAGTACTCTTAAATAATTCTGATTCTTATTCGCTTGACACCAACCCAACTGAAGAAAAAATTAAAGTTGGTGTTGTTGCAATACCAATAAAACAAATTTCAACAAATCCATACCAACCAAGAAGTAATTTTAGTGACGATAACATACATGAATTATCAGAATCAATCAAAAATCTAGGTATTGTTCAGCCAATCACAGTTAGAAAAGTCGAAGAAAACAAATTTCAATTAATAGCCGGTGAAAGGAGACTACGAGCTTCCAAGAGAATAGGTTTAAAAACAATTCCTTCATTTATTAAAAATTCTAATGATGAACAAATGCTTGAAATGGCACTAGTTGAAAACATTCAGAGGAAAGATCTTGACCCTATTGAAATAGGTCTTTCTCTAAAAAGACTAATTGAAGAGGTATCACTTACTCAAGAACAATTAAGTAGGAAATTAGGAAAAAAAAGATCAACAATCTCAAACTATATAAGGCTACTAAAACTTGATCCAATTATTCAAACTGGAATTAGAGATGGTTTCCTGTCAATGGGTCATGGAAGGAGCATAATTAATGTTGAAGATAAAAAAGTTCAACTTAAGATTTACAAGGAAATAATTAGAAAAGAATTAAGTGTTAGAAAAACTGAAATTCTTGTTAGAAAAATTAAAGATAATAAAACACCCAAAAAACCATCTTTAGAGAAAACGAGGTATCGAGAGCAAGAAAAATATTTCTCTAAGTTGTTGGGTTCAAAAGTTGAAATTGTTACGTTAGATGAAAATAGGGGGATCGTAAAAATTCCGTTTAACTCAAGATCGGAATTATTAAATCTTAAAAAAATAATGAAAAAGTGAACTTAAAGCTATTTTTTTTACTTTCAATTTTTTTCTATTTTAATAGCTATTGTCAATTAGAAAAAGAAACATATAACAAGGATACCCGGAGAGAAAGACTTCTAAAAAATCCTCTAACACCATCAAAAGCAGCATTTTATTCTGCTGTAGTTCCTGGTCTTGGTCAAATCTACACCAAAAGATATTGGACGATTCCATTCATTTACGGTGGACTAACGGTTTCTGCTTATTATTTTCTATATCAAACAAATGAAATGAATTCTTACAGAAATGCGTATAAACAAAGAATTAGAGGAGACTATAGTGATGAATATACACGCAAAATTTTGTTTAATGATCAACTTGTTGAAGGAATGAATTTTCACAAAAATTACAGAGACCTGTCAATATTATGGTTTGTTGGGATATATCTTTTGAATGTTTTAGATGCCAATGTAGGTGCACATTTACTGCAATTTAATGTAGAATCAAAACTCACAATTAAGCCTTATTTGGATAAAACAGAGTTAAATTCTCTCCCTACAGCGGGCGTAAACTTTAATTTAAAATTTTAGACATGAAAATTGCTATAATTGGTTACGGGAAAATGGGTAGAACTATTGAAAAAATTGCAAAAGAAGAAAATATTGAAATTGTATGTATAATTGACAAAGAAAAGCAAGAAGGGGATTTATCAAAAGCTGATGTTTCAATCAATTTTAGCGTTCCATCTGCAGCTGTAAATAATATTCTAAAATCTTTTGAATGCAAAGTACCAGTTGTGTGTGGAACCACTGGATGGCTAGAAGATTTTGATAAAATCAAAAAACATTGTGAAGAAAAAAAAACTGCCTTTATTTACTCATCAAATTTTAGTTTTGGAGTAAATATTTTTTTTAAAGTAAATCAATATTTAGCATATTTAATGAATAAATACGATAGTCCATATAAGATATCTATAGAAGAAACGCATCATAACGAGAAGTTGGATTCTCCTAGTGGGACAGCAATAACTCTTGCAAATGACATAATTGATAAAAATAATTCTTATCATGGGTGGACAAAAAATAAAAATTCTAATAGTATATATATGAATTCTAAAAGGGTAAATAAAAAAATAGGAGTTCACAACATATCATTCGAATCCCAGTTTGATAAAATTTCAATTCAACATGAAGCTTTTACAAGAGATGCTTTTGCTAAAGGGTCGATAATTGCAGCTAAATGGATTAAAAACAAAAGGGGTATTTTCAATATGAATGATGTTTTTGATTTTTAATTTCGAGAAAAAAATATGTCTGCAACCCAATGGTTTATCTTTTTTATTTTAATTCAAATTATCCATTTTTTGGGTACATGGAGATTATATGTTTTGGCAGGTAGAAAATTTTGGGAAGCATTATTACCTGTGTATAATGGAGTAATTTTATTAAAAATTATTAAAAGACCCGTATGGTGGATTTTTTTGTTATTTGTGCCTGTGGTCAACCTGATAATGTTTGCTGTAATTTGGGTTGAAACCATAAAGAGTTATGGGAAAAAATCAAATTTGAGTGTTTTTTTGGCAATTATTTCACTTGGTTTTTACATTTATATTTTAAACTATTCAAAGGGAACTAAATTTTCTGACTTGAAATATAAGGAAAATTCAACTCCAATCGGGGACTGGATAAATTCTGTATTATTCGCAATAATAGCTGCCACGATTGTGCACAATTATTTAATTCAACCTTTCATTATTCCCACAGGTTCACTCGAAAAAACTCTCTTAATTGGGGATTTTTTATTTGTAAGTAAATTTCACTACGGGGCAAGAATTCCAATGACTTCTATTTCATTGCCTATGATGCACGATACTCTACCATTAATTAAAATAAAATCATACCTAAAATATCCACAACTTCCATATCTGAGACTACCAGGGTTTCAAGAAGTAGAGAGAAATGAGATTGTAGTTTTTAATTGGCCTGCAGATACAGTTAGAAAATTTTTCGTTAAAGAAAAAGGTGTTAGCAAACCAATAGACAAAAAATCAAATTACGTAAAACGTTGTCTAGGTCTTCCAGGAGATAGCCTTGAAATAATTGATGGTTTGGTCTATATTAATGGTGAAAAAAATATTTTACCAGATAGAGCTAATCTTCAATATAATCACTTTGTTTATAATTCTAAAGGTGTTTCATCAAAAGTATTACTTAATTCTAACGTAAGTGGATTTAATAGACTATACAAAATAGAAAATATTACTCAGAACGCTTACAAAAAAATTTCCAAATATATATTGGGAAATATTTCAAATGATATTAAAAATTTTAGAGTGCTAACTGATTTTGAAGGTCTCCCTAATAAAATAATAAGTGAAATAAAGGTAATTGAACCCTACATTGAAATTAAGGAAATAATTGAAAAGAAAAAAAAGGTTAATTTAACAATTAATCTAGCTAACAAAATAAGGAATAAAAATATTTTTGACAGCGTAATTAGAAAGGTAAACAACAAATTGTCTTATAACGAAAGTTTTTTTCCAAATAATTTAAAATTTAATTGGAACGAAGATAACTTTGGACCTATTTTAATTCCAAAAGCAGGAAAAAGTATAAATATCAATGATGAAAACTACCCCTTATACAAAAAAATTATTAAAGACTATGAAAATAATTCTATTAAAAAAGTAGGCGGTAATTATATAATTAATGGAATTCAAAATTCATTATACACTTTTAAACAAAATTACTATTGGATGATGGGTGATAACAGGCATGGTTCGGAAGATAGTAGATTCTGGGGGTTTGTACCAGAAGATCATATTGTAGGTAAACCGGTTTTCATTTGGTTTAGTGTAGATAATTTTAACAAGGGGATTTTAAATTGGAAAATTCGTTGGGATAGAGTTATGACAACTGTTAAAGGAGAGGGTAAACCGATTTCCTTTTTGCCCCCATTTTTGATTGTAATTTTTATTTGGCAAGTTTTAAGTTACGTCCTAAAAAATAATAAAAAAAATTAGGATTGATTCATTTCGTCCCTTCTTATTTACCATCCATAATATATTACTGGCACATTGTACACTCAAATGTGATTTTCGGGTTGTCTATGAAATATAAGAAGCAAACCGCAAGAAATAGATGTCTAATTATGAGCGCAAATGGACCACTAAAACTAATTATTCCAATTAAACACAGCAAAAAAGAGAATTTATATGACTACAATACAATAATTGATAACACTCAGAACTGGAAAATAAAGCATTGGAAATCGATTCAAAATGCCTATAGATCGTCACCTTTCTTTGAATTTTATGAGGAGCAATTCTCCAAAATTTTTTTTAATAACGAAAAATTATTGTGCTCATTAAACATCAATCTAATTACGCACATTAACCAAATCTTAGGAATAAATAAAAATATTAAGATTACAAGTAAAAAAATTTCACATGATAAATATGATGAAAGATTAATAAATTTTAAAAAAAAATTATGCTTCAATATTCCCAAATACAATCAAGTTTTTATGTCAAAATTTGAATTTATTCCAAATCTGTGCATTTTGGATTTGTTATTTAACATGGGGCCTAAATCATTGGATTATCTAAATGATCTAAAATTTAGTCAATTCCATAATAACTGATTATTGGATAATGATCTGATAGATCTTTTTTAATTACTTTAAAATCATTAATTTTTAATTTTTTATCTGAAAAAAGGAAATCTATTCTTAATGGAATAAATAAATATTTGTAAGTCTCACCCAAACCAGATCCAGCAGAATGAAACGCATCATTTTTTTTTCGTGACAAAATTTTATAGGTTTCGGAAAATTGAGTATTGTTTAAATCAACAGCAATAATTGAAGGGTCATCATTAAATTTATCAACTATCTTAAACGAATCAATTTGATTAATTTGTTTACTACTAACTTCATTAAACTTTATTTTAAATTTTTTTGAAAAACTAGAATTGGTGATGCTATCGACCAAGTCAAGTTTAAAAGACTCTAAGTGGAGATTGTAAATTCTTAGATTTTGATTTTGAAATGAAATGTCAATATAGATTCCACAGTTGGATGAATCATTGAAATCGATAAAACCCTTGTTCTTAATTTTTAATTTTGAAAAAATTGCAACAGTTGATTTTCCAGCTATTGAAGGGGTTGGATAAATATATTTAAATTTGTATTGTTTTAGTTCAGGAGCTTTTGAAACTGAATATTCTTGAAAGCACAGAATATCAGGACTTTCCTTAATTATTAACTTTTCTATTTCATTTGAAATATTTGGTTTATCAATCCATCTATATTTATTAAACAGTCTTACGTTGTAGCTCATTACGGAAAAGGTAGAACCACTTTTTCTTAATGAGGTGTTAGGAAATTTATAAAACAAATTCCATTCATCATAACCAACTAGAAAGGTTAAAATAAATAATAAAAATGGCCATTTTAAATTAAATATCCAGTAGAAAAAAAAGAGTAAGTTTAAAATTATAATTATAGGAACAAATAAGCTAATAAAATCATCTTTTAAAGGAGTTTCAAAAGTACCCATCAAAAGGAGTTGAGCTAATAAAAGAACAGCATTTAAAATAAATAAGAATTTCTCGATGAAATTCATCCTTATAGTTTTTAAATTATTTAATCTTTACTCGCTTCATTTAGCAATCTTTTTTCCTCTCTAGTTAAACTATCATAACCGGATTCACTAATTTTATCTAGAATACGATCTATCTTTCTTTGATTGTTATTTTTGAGATTTTCATTACTAACTTTTTCTTGATTATTTCTAATTTTTTGGTATGAAGAATTATTCATCTTTAAATAAGAAAAAATATTTATACCATTTTTCATCCTAGTTCCAGAAAAAAAGCCAATTAAAGCTCCTCCCAAATGAGCGATGTGTCCTCCTGAATTTGAATTTGGTAATTGAGCTAAATCAAAAATTACTAATGCTATTCCAACATAAACTAATTTAACATTGAAAAAAAAGATTCTCAATATTGAATTTGGAGAATACGTAGACATAAAAATTACGACTGAAATTACCCCTGCAGATGAACCCACTAGAGGGTAACTTACACCTCCAAATACTGGGAAAAAAGAATAACTAAACACAAAAAATAGTCCACCTCCAATAATCCCCAACAAAAAAAGAGTTAGCAAGTCACCTTCTTTGAATAAATTCAAAAAAAGTTTTGAGAAGTAATAAAATAAAATCATATTCCAAAATAAGTGCCCAATGCTTGCGTGAATAAAACCATAAGTTATCAAAGACCATGGTCTAAACAATATATCAGTAATGTTTGGTAATAATTCAAAATAATAATAAAAATTTGTTTGAGGAATTTTAAATAGATAAAAAAAGATATATAAAAATAGAGGTAATGCAAAAAGAAAAATATTCACTGAAATTATTTTTTCTGCAATATTTAAAGACAAAAATTTGCTAAAAAATTTACTCATAAATCCCATCTGTTATTTTTAAATTGATTTTTTTTCCAATACAACATCATAGCTAAACCAGTTAGTGCTCCACCTACGTGAGCAAAATGAGCAATTGGTCCAATAGAAAACGAATTTGAAATTCCAAAAAACAAATCTCCAGCAATTAAAATTGGTACAAAGTACTTTGCTTTTATTGGAATTGGTATAAATATTAAAAAAAGAGAAACATTAGGAAAAAGAAATGCAAATGCAACTAAAATTCCGTACAAAGCACCAGAGGCTCCAACCATTGATAAATTATAACTTTCATTAAGATGACTTAATTGTTTTTCTGATATATAATTCAACCAACTAGTATTATATCTACTAGTTTTTACTGTATTAAAAATTTCTTCTGAATTAAAACCACTATTTGTCAAAATTTGAAAAATTGAATTAAAGTCATAGTAACTATAAAACATTTGCAAAGCTGCGGCACCTAGTCCAGAGGATATATAAAAGAAAATAAATTTATTCTTACCCCATATTTTTTCCAATGGTGAACCAAACATCCACAAGCCAATCATATTAAATAATATATGACTGAAATTTCCATGTAAAAACATATGTGTCAGGGGTTGCCAAATTTGAAATGACGCACTAAGGTAAAAATGTAGGGCAAATAATTTATATAATTGATTACCAAGCAATGAAGTAGCTAAAAAAACTATCGCATTAATTATAATTAAATGCTTTACAGTATCAGTAATTCTTCCCATTATGAAAATTTGTTTTGTATCTCTGATTTTGCGATTGAAAAAAATATTTTTTGATGAAATGGAGACAACAATTGTTCTTTACAGTTAAAAAGATTATTTATAATTTCTTTTTGTTCTTCTTTTTCTAAAAAACTTCCTTTTTTTATTGAAGTTGATTTAGAAATTGATTTAGCAATCAAATCCCCATAACTAAAAGATTTTTTATTGAGGTCATTTTCAAATTCATCGAACAGATCTTCTAAAATTACATTAGCTTGGTTATCTAAACATATACCAGGTATCCCAATAATCTTTAGATTTAATTTGTCTTCTAGTTCCAATCTAAAACCCATCTCTTTAAGTGTATTCTTTAAATCAAAATAAATCAATTTTTGACTTTCAGTCAAAATAAAATTTACCGGAAAAATTAGTTGCTGGCTAGAAACATCAGATTTGGTAATTTTTCTCATTAATTTTTCATAGATTATCCTTTGGTGAGCCCTCTCTTGATCTATTATTAATAGAGAATTTCTAGTTGAAGTAACTAAGTATGAATTCATGATTTGAAAAATCTTATTGCCATCTTCACTAATTATTTGATTTATCGTATCAGAATTAAACAAATTTGAGTATCCAACTTCTTTATAAACAACCTCTGATTTATTCGAAATTTTTGAATGGTACTTTGAATTTTCAGGTTTGAAGGGATTAAAGTTTTTATCAACCTCAATTTGAGGTGGAAGAGGCCGATCAAATCTTTTAGAATATGGAATTTCAAAACTTGTTTTCGACTCAAAATCAATAGTTGGTGTAACCTGAAAAATGCCTAAGCTATGTTTCACAGTGGAATTAACAATAGAATATAAGCTTTGTTCATCTTCGAATCTAATTTCAATTTTATTTGGGTGTATATTTATATCTATAGTTGAAGGTGCAACCTTTAAAAAAATGAAAAAACCTGGATAATTTTTTTCTGGCAAAAGTCCTTCATACGCCTTGTTTATGGCATGGAATAGAAAACTATTTTTAATAAATCTGTTATTAACAAATAGGAATTGCATTCCTCTAGTTTTCTTTGATGCTTCTGGTTTAATTACGTATCCATTTATTTTTACAAAAGATGTTTTTTCTTTTATTGGAATTAAATTTTCTTCAACCTTTTTTCCAAAAATATTTTTAATACGGGTATGGCAATTTGAATTATAAAAACAAAAAATTTCTGAATTTTTATGATTTAATGAAATATTTAAATTATGATGTGGAATCGATATTCTATGAAATTCGTTAATTATATGTCTTAATTCTACCGAGTCAGATTTTAAAAAATTTCTTCTTGCAGGTACATTAAAAAATAAATTTTTAACTAAAACACTTGTTCCAACAGAGGAAACAACTTCTTGGTTAGATTTAATTTTACCTCCTTCAATCTTCAATTTATATCCAAACTTATCGGCTTTTCTTCTCGAAATAATTTCCAAATGTGAAACTGCTGCAATTGAAGAGAGTGCTTCGCCTCTAAATCCCTTAGAATTAATATTAAAAAGGTCTTTAGATTCAGTAATTTTTGAAGTTGAATGTCTTAAAAAACAAATCATCAAATCATTTTTACTCATACCAATCCCATTATCAACAACTTTAATTGATTTTTTTCCAGACCCATTTAAGAAAATTTGAATTTTGTTTGACAAGGCATCAATTGAATTTTCAATAAGCTCTTTAACTACAGACGCTGGTCTTTGCACAACTTCGCCAGCTGCAATTTGGTTAGAAATATTTTCTGGGAGAATTTTTATAATATCTTTCATTAGTATTTTACAAAAATTGAAAAATCGAAATCAATTATATAAAAAAAAATAAAAGAAAGTAAAATTAGTAATACAATAAAAAGTTTACTAAAAGAGTGGTTTTTTCTAATTCGTTTTCTTATTCTTTCCTGATTCCAAAAACTACTTCTATTATTAGAAATAGTAATTTCTCTACTTCCTCTTATTCTTGAATCAAAAGAGTAATTTGATTGTTCATTTTTATCGTTCAGATAACGTGGTTTATAATTAAATTTTCTGTTTGTTTTTAATTTGAAAAATGAGTTTTTTAACATGAAAAATAAATTTACGATATATTTAATTCAATCATTCTGAGGGTTGTGTGTGCTGCATCAATTCCCTTATTACCAATTTTACCCCCACTCCTTTCAATAGATTGTTGAATATTTTTATCCATTAGAACACAAAAAATAACAGGAATTGGAGATTTTAAATTAATTTTTGCAAAAGCATAGGATACAGATTTACATAGGTATTTAAAATGCTTTGTTTCTCCTTTAATAATACACCCGATAACTATAACTGAGTTGAATTTTGATTCTTTTGATTTTTTTTTTGCCTCAAAAATTAACTCAAAACTACCTGGAACTCTTGTGATGAATATATTTTTTTTTAGGACACCATGAGAGATGAGAGTTGTAACAGCTCCCTCTTGAAGTTTAGAGGTAATTTGGTCATTCCACTCAGAAACTATTAATGAAATCTTATATTTTTTTATTTTCGAAAGAAATTTTTTATCTTTTTTTTTTGGCAGTTTAAACCCAGAATAACTCATAATTTATTCTGTTTTTGCTATTTGAATATCTATAAATTCCGCTTCTTTAGAATCAGGAAAATCATTTTTTATTTTTTTGAAATACTGCGAGGCTGCCTTATTTTTCCCTAAGCTTATTGACAGCAATCCAGCTTTATATAAATATTTTGGAGTTGTGAAATTGTTTGAATTTAGACTAGTGGCTTTTTCATAACTTTCTAAAGCGCTTTTTTGATCTCCGAGTTGAAGATAAGCGTCGCCTAAAACACCTTGTGCAATCGATGATAATAAAATATCTTGAGATTCAAAATCTTTTAAATATTCAATTACTTTATCATATTTATTTAAATTCAAATAAGACATACCTACACTAAAAACAGCAAGATTTGATGAAGGCGTATTGTCATAGTTTTCAATTATATCTAGAAATCCAAACTTACCTCCCCCACCATTAATTGCGTTAACAAATAAACCTTTGGAATCTTCATTATTTAAAGCAAGATTAAAATAATACTGAGCTTGATTCAACTCTGTGGTAGCATCTTCTTTTTTTGGTTCAAGTATAAATTTATTGTAAGCCATATAGGAAAATACAACAGTGGTAATTATAATAACACCAGAAATAATTAACGCCTGATATTTAGAAACAAAATTCTCCGTCTTTGAGGCACCTGTATCTAAACTTTCAAAAACTTCCGCTGTAGTACTTTCGAGATTTTCTTTATCTAAAACCTTCTTCTTTGAATTATATCTTTTTCCCCCTCTTTTATTGTAAGTTGCCATAGATGCGCAAATTTAAACTTTATTCTCCAACAAAAAATATTATTAGCTAAATAATATTATATTATATAATATGTAAATTCAAGGTGGGGCTTATATTTGCTTATCATATGAGATTAGAGAAACTTACAATAACGAATTATAAAAACATTGACTCAAAAAGTTTTCTATTCAAAGAGAATATTAATTGTATGGTAGGGAAAAATGGGGTTGGCAAATCAAATATTTTAAGTTCAATTTACCATCTTTGCTTTGGAAAGAGTTTTATAAATTCTTCATCCATTTCTAATATTAAATTCGGTGCAAAGTTTTATATGATTGAAGGTATATTTAGGAAAAAAGAAATCGAAGAAAAATTAAATTTTAGTTATAAAAAAGGAAATACAAAAATTTTTAAAAGAAATGGAAAGTTGTTTAAAAAAATTTCAGAACATATAGGGAAATTTCCACTGGTTATGGTCTCTCCTTATGATAATGACATAATTTATGGAGGAAGTTTGTTCAGAAGAAATTTAATGGACGGAATAATTGGCCAAGCTGATAAAAATTTTCTTAATGATTTGATAAATTACAAAAAAAACTTATTGCAGAGAAATGCATTACTCAAAATGAACCATAGAAAAAATAAATTAGATGTTGGAGTTTTAGAAATATATGATGAACAACTCGTGAATTTAGGAAATATCATCTACGAAAAAAGAAGATCATTTGTCAAAACTTACTCGAAAATTTTCAAATCTTATTATTCATCTATATCAGGAAATAACGAATCTGTTGAAATTAATTTCAAAAGTCAACTCAATAATAATAACTTCAAAGACCTAATTACTCAGTCTCTTGAAAGAGATTTATTATTTCAATTTACAACTCAAGGTCCCCATAAAGATGATTTGGAATTCTTATTAAATGGATTTCAAATAAAAAAATTCGGAAGTCAAGGACAACAAAAATCTTTATTAATATCTCTTAAATTAGCTCAATATGAATTTTTAAAAAAAAAATTAGATGTTAAACCAATTGTCCTGTTGGATGATATTTTTGACAAATTAGACCAAAAAAGAGTTGAATTAATTATGCAATTAATAGAAGATAATTATTTTGGACAGATTTTTATTACAGATACAGATGAAATTAGAGTAGCAAGAGCAATTGATACCACTAAACTTTCTTATAAAATTCACACAATAACTCAAAATTAGATATGAAAAAAATCTGTTGTTTCATCATAATTTGTTTAGAATTTACGTACTGTAATAATTATGAAATCGATGATATCAAAAATATTGAAGGTGCATGGGAAGTTTATTCTGTATCATCTAAAGATGAAGTATTTTACCCCAAAGGAAAATCTCCTCTTTTTGATTATTATACTTTTAATTCAGATTCAACTGGCATAAAAAAAAAATTAAAACCTAACTTAGATAAAACTTTTTCATCGTCCTTTGACGAAATTATTTTTAAAATAAATGTTGTTAATGATGTGGTATATTTAAACTATATTTCCAAAACCAATTCATGGAAAGAAAGAATTATAAAATTGACAAGTAAAGATTTAATTATTTCCAATAATAGGTTCCAGTACAATTACAAAAGGGTAGAAATAAATTAAATGAAAAATTTCCGTTTTAAAGAAGCAAATTCGGTAAAAAATATTATTCAAAAGATATCTATCAATAAGTTATTAGGGGTTGGACTAAAAAGAGTTTTTTTAAATAAGATATGGTTAACTGTAATGGGCAAAAATGTAAGTAAGTACACTCGAAATATTTACATAAAGAACAATACTCTTTATTTAAAAATAACCTCATCTGCCCTAAAAGAAGAACTTTCATATGGGAAGGAAAAGATTATTCAAAATTTTAACAAGGAGGTTGGAAATCAAGAAATTAATAAAATTGTTTTTATTTAATAAATCTCTCTCCCAGCAAAAAAAAACATAGACTCGACGTGGGCATTGTCAATGGAATCTGACCCATGTATCGCGTTTTCGCCCATAGAAACAGCGAATAATTTTCTAATCGTTCCCTTTTTGGCGTCCGCTGGATTCGTTGAACCAATTAGTTTTCTGAAATCTTCAACGGCATTGTTTTTTTTAAGTACAGCCACAATAATTGGACTTCTACTCATAAATGCAACTAATTCTTCAAAAAAGGGTTTTTTTCTATGGATATTGTAGAAAGTTTCGGCTTGATGTTTTGTGAGGTGGACTAATTTCAATGCCGAAATAAGAAAACCAGATTTTAATATCAATGACAATATGTCTCCGGCATAACCATTTTCCATTGCATCTGGCTTAATCATTGTAAACGTTAAGTTAGTTCCCATTTCCACAAATTTAAAAAATTAAATTTTTTAAAGCTGTTTAATTTGAAAATGATTTTTAAATATTATGATAAGTGTTTGGTATCTTTGTTTATATGTATTTAAATTTTTCTCAAAAATTAAATGAAACCCTTGATGGTATAAATAATTGTGCTATTATACCTCACAAAAATCCAGATGCTGACGCATTAGGTTCATCTATGGCACTTTATTTATTTTTAATTAAGCTAGGGAAAAAAGCAAAGGTTATATTACCAAACTCCCCTCCAAACTACTTAAAATGGATGATAGAAAAATATGATGTTATTTCCCATGAAAACAATCCTGAAGAAACAAAAAAACACCTATTAAATTCTGAAATTATTTTTGCTTTAGATTTTAATTCCTTGAAGAGGATTGGAATGTTAAGCAAAGAAATACATAATGCCAAACTACCAATAATCATGATTGATCACCACGAAACACCTGAGAATTTTTCTAAACTCTTTTTATCAAAACCAGAGATTGGTTCTACGTGTGAAATTCTTTTTAATATAATGAAATTGATAAATAATGAATTTATAGATAAAGAAATTGCAACATATATTTATTCAGGAATTTTAACGGATACGGGCTCTTTTAGATACCCACTAACTTCAGGTAAAACACATAATATAATATCAGAATTATTCAAAAAGGGAGTAAATCATACGGATATTCATGAAAAAATTTATGATAATTATTCTTTCAATAGAACCCATCTTTTAGGAGTTGCACTACAAAAATTACGACTGATAAGTGATTTGGGGGTTGCTTATACGATTTTATCGAAAGATAATCTAGAAAAGTATAATTATAAAAAGGGAGACACTGAGGGTTTTGTTAATTTTGGTTTACGTATTAAAGGAGTTTGTGTTTCAGTAATATTTATTGAAAATAGTGAAGAAAATATTATAAAAATTTCTTTTCGATCAAAAGACAAAATTGATGTAAATAAATTCGCTAAAAAATATTTTAATGGTGGAGGGCACAAAAATGCTTCTGGGGGCTTTTCAAACGATTCAATGATAGAGACAGAAAATAAATTTGTTTCGTCCATTAAGGAATTTCTCGGAGCATGAGCAAAATATTTTTTTTTATTTTAATATTCATTTTTTGCTTTGCAAATTGTGAAGAAACAAAACCGAGAAACCCAACAAAATTAAACAAACAAAACTTTTTTACTAAGTCTATTAACAGGAACATAAACATAAAAAAAAAGGAGGAAATTTATTTTCGAAACATAATTAAAAAAGATTCGAAATCAAAGTATTTTGCCTCTAGTAAAGGATTTTGGTTTAAAATTACAACAACAATAAAATCGAACTTAAAACCTAGTTCTGGGGATGAAGTAGAATTCTCATACAACATTTTGGATCTTGAAGGAAATGACATTTATAAAGATGATGATTTAAAGCCAATAAGATATGTTGTGGATAAAGAGGAAATTTTAGCGGCTTTAAGATATGGAATCAAAGAATTGAAAATTGGAGACTCCGGTATATTTTTAATGCCTTCTTTCTTGTGTTACGGATATCAGGGTGATGGTGAAAAAATTACTCCAAATCAGCCGCTAATTATACAGATTAACTTAATTTCGTTAAATACAAACACCAATTAAATTTTATAAAATGATTAGAAAAACCATTATGCTTATTTCATTGTTTTTTGTTTTTCAGTGCAATAATAAATTTTCTCACTTAAATGACGGCTTATATGCACAACTAAACACAAACAGAGGATATATTTTAATGAAACTCACAGATAAAAAAACTCCAAATACGGTGGCAAATTTTGTTTCTTTAGCTGAAGGGGACAATCAATTTGTTTCTGACAAATACAAAAGTAAAAGATTTTATAAGGGAATAATTTTTCATAGAGTTATCAAAGATTTTATGATACAAGCTGGAGATCCTACAGCTTCTGGTTCCGGGGGGCCCGGTTATAGATTTAATGACGAAATAACCGATTTAAAACATGATGGTCCGGGGATTTTATCAATGGCCAACGCTGGTAAAAACACAAATGGAAGTCAATTTTTTATAACTCATAAAGAAACACCGTGGTTAGACGGAAAACATACTGTTTTTGGAAAGGTTTTAGAAGGGCTAAACGTTATTGACTCTATCCAACAAAATGACACCATTTACAATGTAGAAATAATAAGGATCGGTCCCGATGCTAAAAATTTTGATGCTCCTAAGATATTTTCTAATTATTTTACAAATTTAGAAAAAGACAAAGTTGAGATAGAAGAAAAAAGAGAAATAAAAAGACTTGAGAAAATTGAGATATTTGGTAATCTTAAAAAAAATGTCAAAAAAACCTCCTCAGGACTAGGTTACGTCATAACTAAAAACGGCAATGGACCTAAAATAAGTTCTACGAATAAGGCAAAAGCCCACTATGCGGTTTATTTTGAAGATGGAAATTTATTAGATACAAGCATGTTGGAAGTTGCTGAAAGTTTACTTGTGGTAAATGAACAAAAGAAAGCAGCTGGAGCATATTCTCCAATAATATGTGATATAGGTCCAGAAGCCCAAATGATCCTAGGTTTCAAGGAAGGTTTAAAGTACTTAAAAGAAGGAGACGAGGCTTATTTATTCTTACCATACAAATTGGCTTATGGAGAGAAAGGTGTTAGAGGGATACCTCCAAAATCTAACCTTATTTTTGAAGTTAAAATAGTTGAGGTCATAAACTGATAATTATAAACACAAAATTATCATAGGAAAGATTTTAGCCTTTTTTATCTTTTTAGGGTCTACTTTTTTATTAAAAAGTAACCCTAAAATAGTAAGTGTTTACTATTCAGATTTATTGTATAAAAAGTTGAGTTTCTTTAAAAACTTATTTTTTGATTTGACCGATTTTGCTACTGGTGAAATAATTTATTTTTGTTTTATATGCCTTGTTTTACTTAATTTCTTAAAAAAGAATATATCAATGAACAACATAATAAGTTCAACTTTAGTCATTATATACTTTTTTTATATATCGTGGGGGCTAAACTACTTTAGACTTCCTTTGGAAGGACAAATAAATAATGACATGATAATCGATGAGGAAAAGATTGAAAACTTAACTAAATTTTTTTCTGCTCAATGCAATCTTTTGAAAAAAAATATAAATTTTAGGGAGGAAAATGAATCAGACTATTTAAATTTTTATAAATATTTAATTGAATGTAAAAATGAAAAGTTTAAATATTCTAATTTAAATTTCATTTTGAGCTATATGGGAATTAAAGGCTACTATAATCCATTTACAAATGAAGCAAATATTAACTCTAGTATTCCGAAAGTACTTATCCCTGTTACTATTTATCACGAATTAGCTCATAGACAAGGGTTTGCGTCAGAAAGGGATGCAAATTTCGTTGGATTTTTGAAAGCCTACAATCACAATAGTTCTGAAATTCGGTATTCGGCTAGTTTTTTTGCTTTTAGATATTTATACAGTGACCTTTATAAAATAAACCCAAATCTTGCCAAAGATGTATATAAATCTTTAAGTGATGGAGTTAGAAAAGATCTTTCAGCAGTTTCAAACTATTGGAGTTACTACGAAAATGGATTTCAAATAATTCAAAAATCTATATTTGATCTTTTTTTAAAAACACAGGGACAAAAAAAGGGTATAAATTCATATAATGAAGTTGTGAAGCTTCTATTATCTACATTTGACGAGGAAAATAAATTTATTCTTAATGATAATACTTAGAAGTTTACAGAATTCTCACTTTAAAAGACTCAAAAGACTTTGCAATAATAAATTTAATAAAAAAGAAAATGAATTCATTATTGAGGGGATTAAAGAAATCAACTTAGCATTAAAGTCAAATTTTAAAATTAAAAAGATGTATTTCCGAGAAGAAAATTCTTTCGAATTAAGTCTTTATACCAATAAAGTATCGGAAATGTTTTTTTTAAAAAAAAAAATTATTTGATTTATTGACTTACAGAAAAAATTCGTCTAAAGCAATAGCTATTGCTGATAAAAAAAACTATTCTCTAGATGATATTTTTATAAAAAAAAAATCAATAGTATTAATTATCGAAAATATTGAAAAACCTGGAAATTTAGGTGCTATACTTAGGACTGCGGACGGTATGAATGTCTCAGGAATTATTATAATTGATTCAAAAATTAATATTTACAACTCTAATGTGATTAGATCTAGTATGGGGAGCGTTTTTAATTTACCTTTAATTAAGACTAATAAAAAAGATGCAATTGAATTTTTAATGAAAAATAAGTTTAATTTATATAATACCATTATTTCAAAAAATTCTAAAAGTTATTTGGATGTAAACTACTTGGGAAATATAGCCATTGCCTTTGGATCAGAAAAAGATGGCTTATCAGATAACTGGAAATCAATTAAATCAAAAGAAATTTGTATAAAAATGAATGGGAAAAATGATTCTTATAATTTGTCCGTATCGGTAGGAATTATTTTATCAGAAATAGTTCGACAAAGAAGGTGATTTTTTGGGCTTAAATATTAAGAATTAGTAACTTCATATATGCTTGTAGATGAAAAGACAGAAAATAAAGAAATAGCAAAGCAATATAAGGAACTATTAAAAATTAGTTATCAGCATCTTAAACCTGAAGATAAAAAGCTTATTCGTCTTGCCTTCAATACAGCTGTTGATGCTCATAAACGTCAAAGGAGAAAATCGGGCGAAGCATATATTTTTCATCCTATTTCAGTGGCAAAAATTGTAGCTTCTGAAATTGGTCTTGATGCAACATCAATTTCCGCTGCTTTACTTCACGACACAATTGAAGATACTAACTATAAATTGGTTGATATAGAAAAACTTTTTGGGAAAAATGTTACTAAAATAGTTAGTGGTTTGACAAAAATATCGCGATTAAAGAAAGACACTGATATCTCTTACCAAGCTGAGAACTTTCGTAAAATGCTTTTAACAATAAACGATGACATAAGAGTAGTGATTATTAAAATTGCTGATAGACTTCACAATATGCAAACTCTAGACTCAATGACTGAAAGCAAACAAATAAAAGCAGCTTCTGAGACTTTATATATTTATGCCCCTCTTGCTCACAGAATTGGGTTATATAATATCAAAAATGAGCTTGAAGATTTAAGTCTAAAATATACAGATTCAAGGAGTTTCCAGCACATTAGAAGCAAAATCGAAGATAGCAAAGAAGAACGAGAAGAATATATAAAGGAGTTCTCTTACCTAATTAGTGAGACATTAGAAAAAGAAAAGTTAAAATATTTCATTAAAGGGAGAAATAAGTCGATATATTCAATACATAAAAAGATGCAAATTCAAAACATTAACTATGAACAAGTGTTTGACAAATTTGCAATTAGAATTGTTTATAAATCATCTTCAAAAAACGAAAAGTTTTTAGCCTGGAAAATTTATTCAATTGTAACAGACCATTTTACTCCAAATCCAACTAGACTCAGAGATTGGATTTCGTCCCCGAAGTCAAATGGATACGAATCTCTTCATATTACAGTTATGGGACCTAAAAAGAAATGGATAGAGGTTCAAATCAGGTCTGAGAGAATGCACGAAATTGCAGAAAAAGGGTATGCTGCTCATTACAAATATAAAGTCGGTAGAGATCATGAAAATGGTCTAGAAAATTGGTTAAATCATCTTAAAGAATTACTTGAATCAAAAGACTCAAATGCTTTTGATTTTGTTGAAAATTTTAAATTAAATCTTTACTCAGATGAAATTTTTGTTTTTACTCCAGCTGGAGAATTAAAATCCTTACCACAAAATTCAACCGCTCTAGATTTTGCATTCAACATCCATACAGAAATAGGAACTAAAACTAGAGGTGCTAGAGTAAATGGTGAGTTGGTTCCGTTGTCAAGGAAATTAAGAAGTGGAGACTCTATTGAAATAATCACATCAGAAAAATCTAAACCTACCGCTAATTGGCTTGATTTTGTAGCAACTTCTAGAGCAAGAAATGTTATAAGAACATCAATAAACGACGAGAAAAAAAGAATCGCAGCGGAAGGAAAAGAGTTGTTACGACGGAAGTTGAAACATTTAAAAATAATTATGGTTGATAAAACAGTAAACGAGATGCTTGATTATTTTAATGTTAATTCAAATTTAGATTTATACTACAGGGTTGGGATTAAAACTGTTGATAATAAAAAAATCAAAGATTTTGCAAAATATTACAATAATAGATTTTTAAAATTTTTTAATGAAAGAATTAGATCTAAGCCAAAGAAAAAAAAGGTCAAAGAAGAATTTATTTCAAATAATTACAAGATTGTTTTCGGAAAAGAAAGAAAGGAGTTTGATTATAGATTGTCTGAGTGTTGCAATCCTATTTCTGGGGACAGAATTTTTGGATTATCAACATTAAATGACGGTATATTAGTACATAAACATGATTGTAATTTCGCTATTTCGTTACAATCAAATTTTGCATACAGAATTATACCGGCATTTTGGGTTGATTCAAACAAGCAAGAATTTACTGTCGAACTACAAATGTCTGGTATGGATCAAAAAGGACTTGTTAATCAGGTTACAAAAATCATATCTAACCATATGAATATTGACATTAAAAAGATGAATTTTTACACTGAAGAAGATCTCTTTAAAGGGAATATTTTAATTCGAGTAAACAATCAAGAGCATATAAAAAAATTAATTCAAAAACTTTTAACTATATCTGGAATCGAAAAAATTGCTCGTAAATAAAAAAAGAAATATTACTTTTGCAATAGATACATATCATAATGATTGAGACAAAATCACAACAAGAAATCGTAAAAGAGGTTTTTGTAAAATTTTTAGATAAACAAAAACAAAGGAAAACTCCAGAGAGGTTTGCAATTCTCTACGAAATTTATGAAACCAATGAACATTTGGATATTGAATCTTTGTATATCAAAATGAAGAACAAAAATTATAGGGTCAGCAGAGCTACCTTATACAATACAATTGATTTACTAATTGAATCAGGGCTAGTAAGAAAGCATCAATTCGGAAATCAAGCTCAGTACGAAAAATCCTTTTTTGATAGACAGCATGACCATATAATTTTTACTGATACTGGGGAAGTAAAAGAATTTTGTGATCCAAGGATTCAATCAATAAAAGAAACTATAGAAAAAGTCTTTGACGTGAATATACATCATCATTCGCTCTATTTTTATGGAACGAAAAAGCAATCGTAATAATTGAAAAATGTTTGTTGATTTGCTATTAGGTCTTCAGTGGGGTGATGAAGGAAAGGGTAAAATAGTCGATGCTATATCAAAAAACTATTCCATTATATCACGTTTTCAAGGAGGGCCAAATGCCGGACATACGATCAAATTTGGAAGTAACACTCACGTACTACACACTATTCCATCAGGTATTTTTCACAAAAAATTAGTAAACGTTATAGGCAACGGAGTAGTCATAGATCCAATAATTTTTCATCATGAAATACTAAACTTGGATAAGAATGATATTAACTTTAAACAAAACTTATTGATTTCTAAAAAAGCCCATTTAATAATCCCTACACATTGCTTACTTGATAAAGCCTCAGAAATATCAAAGGGAGTAAAAAAAATTGGTTCGACCTTGAAGGGTATCGGGCCTACTTATATGGATAAAACAGGTAGAAATGGAATCAGAGTTGGGGATTTAATGCAATCTGGGTGGAAAAACCAATATTTTAAACTAAGAGACAAACATTTAAATATTATTAATAATTTGAATGTTGATATTTCATTTAATTTAGAAAAGCTAGAAAAAAAGTTTTTTAACAGCCTACGCTTTTTGAAAAATTTTTCCTTTATTGATAGTGAAATTTATCTTCATGATTCTTTAAAAGAAGGAAAGAGGGTTCTAGCTGAAGGCGCTCAGGGATCAATGCTTGATATCGATTTTGGTACATATCCTTATGTGACATCTTCCAATACTACAGCCGCAGGGGCATGCAACGGACTTGGAGTTCCTCCTAGCAAAATGAAGAAAGTTATAGGTGTATTTAAAGCTTACACAACAAGAGTAGGAAGTGGTCCGTTTCCTAGTGAAATTTTTGACGAAATTGGTGAAAAAATAGGTAAAGTTGGAAATGAATTTGGAGCCACAACTGGTCGTCCTAGAAGATGTGGTTGGCTAGATTTGGTTTCTCTTAAATATGCAGTTGATATAAATGGTGTCAGCGAACTTGCGATGATGAAAAGTGACGTGATGTCCGGAATAAGTAAAATAAAAATTTGTACCTCCTACAATCTCTATGGAAAAGAGACGTCTAGAATGCCATTCTCCCTGGACACAAAAAACCTCACCCCTGTATATACGGAGTTTGAAGGGTGGAATGAAGACTTAACTAATATTAAGTATGAATCTCAACTTCCGAGTAGTCTAAATAAATATATTTCATTTATCGAAGAAAAGCTTGGAATCCCCATAAAAATTATATCTCTAGGTCCAAAAAGGAATCAGACAATTTACAGATAATATGAATATAATGTTAAGGAATATTTTCCACGGAATAATGTTGTTATCTGTTTTTTATTCTTTGGATTCTTTTGGTCAAAAAAAAAAATTAATAGAAATTATTGAGGCCGGAAAATTTAAGAGAGATGAGGAAAAATATCCAAAAGCAAATATCCTGTCAAAAGCAAATAATATAAGAGTTAGACTTCACCATAATGGTGCTACAATCGTCTCAGACGAAACGTTTTTTTACTCTAAAGAAAATAGATTTATAGCAAACGGTAGTGTTTTTCTTAAAGAAGGGGACAGCCTTGAACTGAGAAGTGATTATTTAAATTATGATGGTAATAAAGGAAAAGCCAAAGCATGGGGAAGTGTAATTTTAAAACAGCCAGACATGACCCTCAAAACTGACACTCTTCATCTTGACAGGATTCTAAACATAGCATATTATAATTCAGACGGAATTATAGATGACAAAGAGAATATATTGAAAAGTAAAAAAGGGACATATTTTATTAACAAAAAAAAATATAGTTTTAAGACTGGAGTAAAAATAAATAATCCTAAATATGAAATAAATTCAGAAAATCTTGATTATAACTTAACATCAAAAAAAGCACTTTTTTTTGGTCCAACTTTAATCACAGGAATTGATTACGAGATACAATGTGAAAAAGGAAATTTTGATTTGTTAAATTCGGCAGGTAATTTTAAAAAAAATCCAAAGATTTTTTACAATAATAAAATAATTGAAGGAGACAGCATATTTTACAATGAACCCATAAATTATGCTTCTGCAACAAAAAGAGTGGTAATCACCGACACAATTAATAACTCAATTATAAAAGGTGAATACGGTGAAATTTATAAAGACAAAGATTCTGCTATTATAACCAAAAGGGCACTTGCAATCCATATTGTTGAAAATGATTCATTATACATACACGCGGACACACTAATTGGAACAGGGCCTTCAGATAAGAGAATTCTTAGAGGATATTATGGAGTAAAAATTTTAAAGTCAGATATCAAAGGGATATCTGACTCAATATATTTTGATGAGTCTACAGGTAAAATTGAATTACACAAAAAGCCTCTTTCAAAGAAACAAAGACAAGTTTTGTCATTAAAATCAAAACTAAAACTTAATCCTGTTATCTGGTTTAAAGATAGCCAAATGAGTGGAAATGAAATTAATCTTCTTACAGATGTAAAAACCAGAAAATTGGATTCTCTCCTAATCTACGGAAATTCTTTTGTGATTGAACAAGATAGTATTGATAGAAATAATTTTAATCAAATCGAGGGGGTGAATTTAAATGGTGATTTTATGAACGGCACCCTGAATAATTTAAAAGTTTTTAAAAATATTAAAGTAATTTATTATTTATACAATGATGATGGGGATTTAATAGGTATAGATAAAACTGTTTGTAGCGAATTAAATATAAAATTAGAATCAAATGAAATCAAAAACATCACATTTTATACTTCTCCGGAAGGTAAAGTTCATCCTGAAGACGAGTTGGATCCTAATTTAAAATTACTAGAGGGATTTATCTGGAGAAAAACAGAAAAACCCGAGACACTAGATGATATATTCCAATAATAAAATGTCTCTAAAAGATTTTCATACTTACCAGGCGAAAACCACTCCCATACCCATAGGGTTGGAAGTCAGCAAAGCAAAAGGTTCTTACATTTTTGATTCAAATGGAAAAAAATATTTAGATTTTGTGGCTGGTGTTTCGGCTTGCTGTTTAGGGCATAGACACCCGAAAATAATAAAGGCTATTAAAAAACAATTAAATAAATTTTTACATGTTATGGTTTATGGAGAATATGTTCAGAAAACGAGTGTTGGATTATGTAAAAAGTTAGCTAGTCTGTTACCCAAAAAGCTTGAAGTTACATTTTTGACAAATTCAGGAACTGAGGCAATAGAGGGGGCTATGAAACTCGCCAAAAGATATACAAAAAAAACAAATTTCATTGCTGCAAAAAACTCCTATCACGGAAGTACTCAAGGAGCTTTGAGTCTATTAGGTGTTAAAAATCAAAAAAAAGGATATGGCCCTTTATTACCAAAAGTAAATTTTATTGACTTTAATAATGACAAAGACTTGATTAAAATTAATAATGAAACAGCCGCTGTGATTCTTGAAACAATTCAAGGGGGAGCTGGTTTCATTGTTCCCAAACAGGATTATTTAAAAAAAGTTAAAAAAAAATGTGAGGAGGTGGGAGCTCTTCTAATTTTGGATGAAATTCAACCGGGAGTTGGGAGGACGGGTATGATGTTCGCTTTTCAAAAGTATGAAGTTGAGCCAGACATTTTGGTTATTGGAAAAGGTTTAGGAGGGGGGCTTCCAATTGGTGCATTTTGTAGTTCGAGAGAAATTATGAAAAGGTTCGAATACAACCCTTCACTAGGACATATCTCCACATTTGGTGGAAATCCAGTGATTTCTTCCGCAGGACTTTCAGTGTTAAATACATTAGAAGACGAGAAAGTATTGGAAAGAGTAAATGAAAAAGAAAAACTAATAAGGTCACTGTTGAAACATAAAAAAATTAAAAAAATTAATGGTTTAGGTTTAATGCTAGCCATAATTTTAGAATCCCAATCCGATGTTGAAAAACTTGTCCAAGAATCAATGAAGAAGGGATTGATTTTATTTTACCTTCTGTGGAATAAAAATGCTGTAAGAATTACACCTCCATTAAATATTAGCAACAAAGATTTAAAAAAGGGATGCAAAATTATTCTAGATATTTTAGATGAAATGACATAACTAAGTTTGTTAATTAATTTGTTAAAAAGAATAAAAACTAATCCCAAATAGTTTTGTCTTTGTTTTTAAATTTAAATAATAACATAGCTGGCTGATGCTTGATGATTATAATAAAGGATTTAGTTCTTCGATTGATAAGTTTCAGGAGATGCTTAAAACTAATCTAACATATTTTTTTGATGCACAAGAAATTGAGTATATAGCGCAACATTACATTGATTTTGGAAAAATAAATCTTGCAAAAAAAGTTGTTAAAATTGGAGACAAACAGCATCCCGATAACATTAATATCCTTCTCCTTAAGTCAGAAATATTCATTTTGGAGGATAAATACGATTCTGCAAAGGAAATTTTAGTATTTATAAACAAGATTGAACCACACAATCATGTTGCATATATACAGAAGGCTACTATTCTTTCTAAAAGTAAAAAACACAATAAGTCTATTGAAATACTTAACGAATGTCTCAAACATTCTGAATATAAATTTGAAATTTGGCATCTAATTGCTATGGAATTTTTAGCTCTTAATAATTTTAAAAAAGCATTGACTTACTTTAAACTGTGCGCTGGAAATGAGCCTACAGATGATCAAATTTTATATAATTTAATTTATTGCATAGACAATATTAAGTGTCATGAAGAGGGCCTTGAAATTTTGAATGAGATTTTGGAAAAAGATCCATATAATGAATTAGTTTGGCTTGAGTTGGGCAAACAATACCTACAGATAAAAAACAATAAAAAAGCATTAACATCATTTGAATATGCTATTATATGTGATGATAAATTTGCAGCTGCTTATGTTGAAAAGGCAAAACTTTTGCAAAAAAACAATAATTTTTTAGATGCAATTGAAAACTATCAATTTGCATTAACATTAGAATCACCCTCGGCATTTATTTACCTTAGGATAGGAGAATGTTTTAAAGAGCTTAAAAAACAAAAACTTGAGACAAAATATTATAGATTATCCATTAAAGAGGATCCAAATTATGAAGAAAGCTGGTTAGCACTAATTGAATATTATTTAAACATTAATAAATTTAAAACTGCATTAGTGCACTGCAACAAAGCCCTAAAAATAAACGAATACTATCCAGAATACTGGAAAATGTATGCAAAAATAAATAAATGCTTAAATAGATTCGAAGAGGTAGAAAAAGCATTCAAAAAAATTATCGGACTTGGTATAGATGAATTGAGGAGTTGGTCTGAATGGATTGATACTTTGATAAGTCAAAATAAATGGGAAAAAGCCTATCTGATTGGAAAAAAAGCAAAGAAACATTATCCGAATGTTCCAGATTTAGACTTTAAAATTGCTTTATGTTATTTAAATCTTGGAAAAAAAAATGAAATGGAATTTTACCTTGAAAATGTAAGAAGGAATATTAATTTACTTTCACCTAAATTATTAGAATTTTACCCTCATTTAGAAGTTCTTATTTGATATAATTGGATAATTCAGAATCAAAGAAACATGTCCTTATAACTTACCTAATTGGTGTCTTGATGGGTTCTGTTGATATAATTCCAGGTATATCTGGTGGGACAATTGCATTTATTACTGGAATATATCATAAACTCTTAAAAAGTATTAATAGATTCTCATTTGAAAAGCTATTTAAAGGGCAATTTAGAATTTTTTGGCAGGACATAAATGGTCCTTTTATACTTTCTCTTTTTTTGGGGATTATTAGTGGTATTTTGTTTCTATCTGGAATTTTAATTTATCTTTTTCAAAACCATCCAATTTCTATAACTAGCTTTATTTTTGGTGTAATATTTGCTACATTTTTTCTGTTTATCAAATTAATAAAAAACAAAAAAATTGGTGACTACTTTTTCCTTACCATATCATTAGTCATATCAGCGTATTTAACACAAATAAATACTTTTAGTGTCGAACCAAACCTAATATACCTTTTTTTTAGTTCTGTCGTTGCAGTGTCAGCAATGATATTGCCTGGTATTTCTGGAGCAATGATTTTTTTAATTTTGGGAGTTTACAATGAAATTCTTTTTGTCATCCGAAGTTCAATAACTGTTTTAATTGACTTTAATATGAAAGATTTTTTGAATGTATACTCTAAAATCTGTGTGATAAGTTTTGGAGTTATTTTTGGGTTGAAAATTTTTTCTAAAATTGTTATTTGGTTTTTCAAAAATAAGAGAAGAAAAACATTCTTAATTTTAACTGGCTTGATGGGTGGATCTTTGCCTACATTGTGGCCGTTAAAGGATTGTTTAAATTTTGATATTTTAATTAGTCGTTTTATATCAGATAAAAGTTTAATTACATGTAAAATATTTCAAATGATAGAATGTGTATTTTTTATTTTAGTTGGTGTAATATTAATTTTAGTTTTTAATAGATTAAAAAAACCCATTGAAAACTTTTAAAAAAAAATTTTTAAACTCCTCAGTCATTGTTATTTACGGTTTAATTATGGGAGCTATAAACAAGATACCTGGCGTATCAGGTGGAATAGTTGCGATTATTTTTGGATTTTATGAAAAACTTATCTTATCTTTTTCTCGCCTTGACCTTCATAGTATTCTAATTTTTAGAAGGAAAGGATTCAAGTCATTCTACAAACATATAAATGGAAAATTTCTCTCACTTTTATTGTTTGGAATTATTATAAGCTTTTTTAGCACGTCATTGATAATTGGCTTTTTTTTAGAAAATTATCGACCTCAAATTTTAGGTTTTTTTTTGGGTATGATCTTATTCTCAATAATTATAATTTTAAAAAAATTATCAAAATTTAGTTTTTATAATTTATTGTTTATTTTTTCTGGATTTTTGATTGGAATAACATTTTTTTTAGTCAGCCCAGGTAGCGAAATAACAAATCCCTATTTTATATTTTTTTGTGGACTAGTAAGTGTTTCCGGAATGGTTCTTCCCGGTCTTTCTGGATCAATGATTCTGTTGGCACTAGGAAATTACAAACTGCTATTGATTGACTCTGTAAATGCAATGTTTTACTCTATAAGCTCGTTGATAAAGGGTTACGAAATAAATACTTTGGATCAAGAAAGTAAACAATTAATTATTCATCTTTTGATTTTCGCATTTGGCTCAGCAATTGGATTGATTCTTTTTTCAAAAATTTTAAATCATTTAATTTTTCGATATAAAAATATAATAATGTCATGTTTGGTTGGATTCATCTTAGGCTCCATTGGATCTGTTTGGCCATGGAGTAGTATAAATTACGAAGATAATTTTGGCACATTATTCTTAAGATCAAATGACATTTTTTTTTACTACCCTAACAATTTAAATACTAAAAATATCACTATTTTAACATCAATCGTGATTGGGGTTTTAATAGTTTATATAATTGAAAAAATAAATGGCAAAAATTAAATCTGCATATGGTCTTATCGGAAAAGGAATTGGTTATTCTTTTTCGAGAAGTTACTTTAGACAGAAATTTAAAGAAATGGGGTTGGCTTGCCACTCATATCAAAATTTTGATTGTGAGAATTTGACTGAAGTACTTGAAACTTTGAAACAAAAAAATCTCAAAGGAGTTAATGTAACGATTCCATATAAAGAAAAAATTATCCCGTATTTAGATAGAATATCCAAAGAGGCAAATGAAATTAGGGCTGTAAACACAATATCCATTAATGATGACGGGAAATTATTAGGTTACAATACAGATTATTATGGGTTTCAAAAATCATTATTTGAAAACTTAAATAAGAAGGTGAGAAACGCTCTAATACTTGGAACTGGAGGTTCTTCTAAAGCAATTAAATATGTTCTTAAAGAAAATTTAATTAATTATAATGTTGTTTCAAGAACCAGAAATAAAGGAAACTATGTTTATAATGAATTAGATAAAGGTGTTATAAGCGAGCACCAACTTATAATCAACACTACACCTCTTGGGACATATCCAAATATTCAAAATTGCCCAGACATTAACTTTGACTTTATCAAAAATCACCATATACTGTTTGATTTAACCTATAATCCAAAAAAGACAAAATTTCTATTAAATGGAGAACTTAAAGGTGCAAAAACAATCAACGGATATGATATGTTGATTTTCCAAGCTGAAAAATCTTGGTCAATTTGGAATCAAACAAATTGATTTTTTTTTTGTATTTTAGGGCTATAACTATTGTATTAAACAATGAAAATCGATTCTACCGTGAGATCTTTAATAAAGAATGAAGGCGAGACTAAAACTTCAGATAAAAGAAAGCTTAACACGGAGAGCCAAGACCAAAAACCAATAATAAACCAAGTTGATTCTGAAAAAAAAATCGAAAATGAGCTTGAAAGTCTTGACTTAGAACAATATCCAATTTATCTCGGTAATCTTTTAAATCAATCTGACTGGATTAAGCACAACGAAAGTGTTGATATTTTAAAAAATTATTTTGAAAATAAGTTTAGGATAATTTTAGAAAAGAAAAAAAATGAATTTATAAAAAAAGGCGGGAATGAAATAGATTTTTATTTTAATCCAGTATATAAAAAGGATTTTTATGATTTACTCAAAAATTTCAAAAGGAAAAAATATTTGCATTTTAAAGAACTGTCAAACAAACAAAGAGCCAATTTATCAAGAAAAAAGGAGATAATTGAAGAAATAAAAAAACTTATAGACCAAAGCCAACACAATAGAGATACATACAGAAACTTTAAGAATTTACAGGAAGCTTTTCATAACACTGGACAGGTACCCAGAAGTGAAAATAATAACATTTGGCAAACATATAAGTTTCATGTAGAAAGGTTTTACGATTTATTGCATCTTAATAGAGAACTGAGAGATATTGATTACCAAAACAATTACAAGGAAAAAGTGAAAATAATTGAAAAAGCTGAAAAACTGGCTGAGTTCGGTAATATACACATAGCAATAAGAGAGCTAAATAATTTACATAGGCTATGGAAAGGTGAGTTAGGCCCCGTAGCTAGAGACAAGAGAGAAGATTTGTGGAAAAGATTTCAATCAGCAACAAAAAAAATACATGACAAAAAAAATAAATATATTAAAAATTTAGATTCAATAAGATTTAAAAATTATGAAACTAAAGTTGAATTAATTAATCAAATAAAAAAAGAATCTGAAAAGAAAAAAGATACGCACAACAAATGGCAAAGTTCAATAAAGGAAGTTGAGGAATTGAAAAAGAAATTTATGGCTGCCGGAAACGTACCAAAAGAAAAAAATAAAGATTTGTGGAATTCTTTTAGAGATATTACAAAAATATTCAATAAAGAAAAAAATAGCTTTTATAAAAGACTAAAAATATTAGAAAAAAAATCTATAGATTCTAAGTATAAACTTATTAATGAGGTAGAAAGTATTTTAAACAGAGAAGATTGGCGCAATCATATAAATAGAATTAAAGAAATTCAAACCGAATGGAAAAATACTGGTAAAGTTTCAAGAAAATATTCTGATAAATTGTGGTCTGAATTCAAATCAAAAACAAATAATTACTTCGATAAATATAAAAATCTAAGGAAAAGACTCAATGATAATGAAATAAAAATAGTTGAAGATCAAAAAAAATTCATTGAGGATTTAAAGACAAATGAAATACCATCGACACCAAAAAAATACGAGGCTTTTATTTTAGATAAGTCTTCAGCATGGAGCAAAATAAGAAATAATGATATCGGAGATCAAGAAAAGTTTGTTTTGAAGTTTTTAACTGAAAAATGGAATGAAACCACAATTCCAAAAAACAAATTAGAGCAAAAAAAATATGAAACAAAACTATATTTTATCAAAAACGATGAAAGACTTGTTAATGATGAACACAATTCATTAAGAAAAAAAATTGATGACATAAGTAGCGAACTTAATCAACTTGAAAACAACTTAGAGTTTTTTAGTGAATCTAGTTCAAATAATCCATTACTGATCGAAGTAAATAATAAAATAAATGAACTTAGTGCAAAAAAAGTAACTTTAGAATCAAAAATTAAACAATTAAAATCGTCATTAAACCAAAGTTTGAAGCAGGAAAAGAGTAAATAAAATTCCTAAGTATGACTTTTCGACTGTTCCCACAACAAGTCAATTTCTTTTAGTTCAATGCTTGCAATTTCTTTCTTTAACTCCTTTATTTTTTGCTCGACAAATTTAAACCGTTTGATAAATTTTGTATTTGATTTTTCTAAGGCATTATAGGGGTTAATTTCGTAATGTCGGGCTAAATTTATTAATGAAAACAAAATATCGCCAAACTCAATTTCTAAATTAGATTTATTTTTTTTGTCTAACTCCTCTTTAAATTCAATAATTTCTTCATCTAACTTTTCTAAAACATGCTCTGATTTTTTCCAATCAAATCCAACTGATGAAACTTTGTCCTGAATTCTTTTAGCTTTCATTAAAGGTGGTAAATTTTTTGGCACACCGTCGAGTACACTGCCTCTACCCTCTTTTAATTTAATTTTTTCCCAATTAGAAATAACTTCGGTTGTACTTTTAATTTTTACATTGCTATAGATGTGAGGGTGTCGTCTAATTAATTTTTTTGTCAATTCTTTTGCAATAAGGCCTATATTGAATTTGTTTTTTTCTGAACCCATCTTGGAATAAAAAAGAATATGGAGCAATAGATCACCCAATTCCTCTTTAATACCGTCAAAATTTGATTTTTCTATCTCTTCACATAACTCATATGTTTCTTCGATAGTTAAGGTTTTCAAAGTTTCAAAAGTCTGATTTCTATCCCAAGGACACTTCTCTCTTAATTCCCATACTATTGAAATTAATTTTTTAATCTCATTTAATTGTGCGTCTAACGAATCATTCATATCTATTTATTTATAAAATTTCATACTATAGTCAACTTTGATTTTACCAATTGAAATCTCTGTAAGCTTTCTTTTGATGGTTTTCTTTTTTAAATAAGACAATTTGTCCGTAAATAAAATCCCCTCTATGTGATCGTATTCGTGCTGTATAACTCTTGCAGCAATCCCAGTGAATGAATCTTTTATTGACTTTCCATTCAGGTCTTGAAATTTAATGATTATGGAATCTTTTCTCTTTACGTCCTCTCTTATACCGGGAATACTCAAGCAACCTTCTCTATAAAAAATTTCTTTACCTGTCTCTTCTACAATTTCAGGGTTAATAAAAACCTTTTTAAATCCTCTTAAGAAATTTCTTTCTTCCATTGATAAATCTTCATTATCTGAAAATGGATATGTATCAACAACAAATAATCTTATTGATTCACCTACTTGGGGTGCTGCAAGACCAACACCCTGTGCCGCATACATGGTTTCCCACATATTGTTTATCAAAATTTCTAAATTTTTTGATTCTACAGAAATGGGTAGGGCTTTCTTTTTTAAAACTGAATTTCCATATGAAAGGATTGGTAAAATCATAATTTTAAATATTGTTATTTATAGATAAATAAGACTGTAATAAAATTGTTGCACTTACCTTGTCAACTAAAAGTTTATCTTGTCTTTTTCTTTTGCTAACACCAGATTGAAGTATTGCGTTAGAGGCAATCTTGGAAGTAAATCTTTCATCATGTCTCACAATTTGAATTTTTGGTAAAGATAGATTCAATTTTTTTATAAAATCTTGAATTTTTGCCTCTACTTGACTTTCACTGTTATTGTATTTTTTAGGATGCCCAATAATGATTTTTTCAATAAAGTTTTTTTTACAATATTTAAGCAAATATGGAATTACTTCTACTGTTGACAGGGCTGTAAGCCCGGAGGCGATCATTTTATTAATATCAGTAACTGCTATACCTGTTCTTTTCTCGCCATAATCTAACGCTAAAAAAATTCCCATCCACAAATATATTCATCCTAATCTTGAAATGAAAAACTTAACGCCAAAGTAATTTAGATAATGTAAATTTGTAAAAAAAAATATGGATTCAATTATTGAAAATGCATGGAATAATCGGGCACTTTTAAAAGAAAAAGAGACACAAGATAAAATTAGAGAAGTGATTGAATATCTAGATAAAGGGAAAGTTAGAGTCGCTGAGACAAAAGGTGACAAATGGATAACACACGAATGGATAAAAAAATCTGTTGTTCTTTATTTTGCTATTCAAAAAATGGAAACAACTAAAGCTGGACCATTAGAATTTCACGATAAAATAGATTTAAAAAATAATTATTCAGAGAGAAATATAAGGGTGGTTCCCCACGCAGTTGCAAGATATGGTTCATATATTTCAAAGGGGGTTATTTTAATGCCCTGCTTTGTCAACATAGGTGCATATGTTGATGAAGGGACTATGGTGGATACCTGGGCAACAGTTGGAAGCTGTGCTCAAATAGGAAAAAATGTCCATTTAAGCGGTGGAGTCGGAATAGGTGGGGTTCTTGAACCTTTGCAAGCATCTCCAGTTATAATAGAGGATAATGTTTTCATTGGGTCAAGATGCATTGTGGTCGAAGGTGTACATGTCAAAAAGGAAGCCGTTTTGGGAGCTAATGTGGTTCTTACAAAATCTACAAAAATATTTGATGTTTCAAAAAATGAGGCTGTGGAAATAAAAGGTTTTATTCCAGAAAGATCGGTTGTTATTCCGGGGAGCTATAAAAAAGAATTTAATGCTGGAGAATTTAATGTCCCTTGTGCATTAATAATTGGAGAAAGAAAAGAAAGTACTGATAAAAAAACTTCTCTAAATGATGTGCTTAGAGAACACGGGGTTTCGGTATAATCTCAAATGGAGGATCAAATAATTAAAGCTAAAGAAGTTATATTAAACGGAGGTGTTATATTATGTCCAACAGATACTATTTGGGGAATTAGTTGTAGTGCAACAGTTGAATCAGCAATAAAGAAAATATTTAGAATTAAAAAAAGGGATAATAATAAACTTTTAATAAGTCTGGTGTCTAGCATAGAAATGCTTGAAAGATACGTGAAAAATGTTCCTGAATATGTTTTAGAATATTTATATGATGAGTCTCCCACAACAATTGTTTATCCAAAAGTTAAGGGTTTGAATCAGATTTTGTATGGAAAAAATGAGTCAATTGCTATAAGGTTAGTTAAAGACAATTTTTGTAAAACATTGATTGATCAAATAAATACTCCTTTAATTTCAACTTCTGCTAACATAAGTGGAAGTCCTTTTCCAAAAAAATTCAAGGAAATTGACAATAAGATTATAAATGAAGTAGATTATGTTGTTAATTTTAATGACAGTAATTTAACAAATTCAAAACCTTCTAGAATTATTAAAGTTTCATTAAAAGGCCAAATTGAAATAATAAGAGAATGATTAATGCAAATAAAAAAATTCAAAAATTAATTAAACAAAAGGTTGTCGATATTGTTCATAAAAGTAGTATTTCAATATCTCAAGAGACATATCTTGTGGGTGGGGCCGTAAGAGATTGTCTAGTTGATAGAAAAAGAGAAAATTCTGATTTAGACTTTGTTACATTAGGGTGTGAAATGACTTTGGCTAATGAAATAAAAAATAAAATAAGTAAACGCATAAAAATAAGCAGGTTCAAGAACTTTGGTACTGCACATATTAATTTCAATGAGATTAGTATTGAAATTGTTAAAGCTCGTAAAGAATCCTATTATTTATCTAGTAGAAATCCAGATGTTGAGCCTGGAACTCTTCTTGATGACTTAAAAAGAAGAGATTTTACTATTAATGCAATAGCTATAAGTCTAAATGAAAAAAATTTTGGTGATCTAATAGATCCTTTTAACGGATTGAATGATTTAGAAAATAAAATCATTAAAACCCCTACAAATCCAGAAATAACCCTATCAGACGATCCACTAAGAATTCTTAGAGGGGTAAGATTTAGCGCTGAATTAAATTTTGAGATTGATATTTCCTTATTAAAAGCAATGATAAAAAATTGTGATAGGATTAAAATAATTTCAAAAGAAAGAATTGTAGACGAAATCAATAAAATTCTAATGACGGATGTACCCTCTAACGGATTTAAAATATTAGACAAGGTTGGCCTAATTGAAATATTAATTCCTTCTTTAAATAAACTAAAGGGAATTGAAGAGTTTGAGGGAGTTACGCACAAAGACAATTTCTATCACACTCTTCAAGTAGTGGATAATATATCTCAAGTAACGAATAAAATTTGGTTAAGATGGGCGGCACTTTTACATGATATTGGTAAACCAAACTCCAAAAGATTTGATAAAAATATTGGTTGGACTTTTCATGGTCACGAGTACATAGGTTCAAAAATGATTTTGGAGATTTTTAAAAATTTAAAAATGCCTTTGAATAATTCATTGAGATATGTCCAAAAGATTGTTTTATTAAGTTCCAGACCTATAATTTTATCAGAAAGTATTGTTACGGATAGTGCAGTTAGAAGACTAATTTATGATGCTGGAGAAGAAATTGAAGATTTACTGTTATTGTGTGAAGCAGATATAACAACCAAAAACAAAAAAAGACATGAAAAATATTTAAATAATTTTAAAATTGTAAGACAAAAAATTAAAGT
>MDTG01165644.1_pt1 | contig 49460 bp, 45 predicted proteins | sample 811421 | NCBI WGS metagenome assembly MDTG01 (sample SAMN05326645, study PRJNA326480) | marine metagenome | isolation source: seawater | place: Pacific Ocean: South East | collected 2011 | reverse complement strand
GGCGATCTGACGCCGGAGGAGATAAACATCATCCTAGGCCGAAGGCGAGGCATTGATGAGTTCGAGCACCAAATGGCCGAGGAGAATTGGTCCGAGAAAGAGTGGCAGGATTTCTTTGAGAGAGAGGACTGGGTCTTCGGGTACGGGCTGGATTATCGCATCATGCGGCAATTTGCCCGAGAGGCTACAGTAGGAAGCGGCGGCTCCGACAACCGAAATAGGCCCATTGTCGATTTTCTGATGACCTTCACGGACTACACCGTGCTGGTCGAAATCAAGACGCCCAGAACAGCGATTTTCACGCGATCAAGTGGACGCGCTGGTACGTGGAAATTCAGTTCGGCTTTTGTGGACGCGGTATCTCAAATCTTGGAACAAAAGGCTGAGTGGTCCACCTTCGCTCAGACCGGGGAACACCTCTCGCCAATCGGAGATGAGGTGCTCGCTGCGCGAACCAGGAATGCCAAATCTATCCTTGTGATCGGCGCTCAACGGGAATTCTCCCGGTCCGGGAATTTACGCGAGGAGCAGGTAATGAAGGACACCTTTGAGCTATTCCGCCGCGAAACCCACAGCATTGAGATTGTGACTTTTGATGAGCTGCTAGAGCGCGCTCGTTTCATAACTCGAAATAAGTAGGCGTCATGGCGAGACAAGCCCCTTCGAACACTAGCAGCGAGCCGTCCGCAATGCCCGCGCTGCGCACGGCAGGCGTACCCGCGTCGGCAACGCCACAAGCCCCGCTTGAGCAGCCGTAACGGCTGCGCAGGGAACATCGGAAGGCAAGAGGATCGCCAGGAATGGAAGGCTATCCCCCAGGGGCGATTTGGCCAGCCAGCGGATTTGATGAGGTGCAAATCCGTGAGGTTTATTCTCGCTATGGCCTGGCGATGTATATGGTCCAGGTGCTGGAGCACAGCATGGTCAATGCCGCCGTAGTGATGCGCACTCTGCCCTCGCTCCGATCCCACCCGAATGAAGCGAGCTGGCACGCCGCCTTTGACCACGCCTACGAAACCGGCCTGGCCCGGACCTACGGAAACATGCTCAACCAGCTCGATGCCATTTCGGAATTTCCTCTGCCGCTCCTAAAGCGCCTGCGGGCTGCCAAAGAGGATCGCGATGTGCTCGCCCATCGCTTCTTTCGCCAGCACGATCTTGCGTTCATGAACACTGAAGGCCGCACCACGATGATCGCTTGGTGCGAGGATCGAGTAGAACTGTTCCGAGCACTGGCAGATGAGATTGATGCATTAATTGCGCCGATCCGGGAACGTCACGGCATTTCGCAAGAGTGGGTTGAACGGGCGATGGAACAATCGTTGGAGGATGCCAGGAATTGGACTCCGGATGCGGAGCCGCGCCCGTAGTTTGCGTACTAGCAGGCTATGACCGCATCTGGCCGCGCACGTAATTCATGAGCTTGGCTGCTTCTCAACTCTTCTTCCTCTGGACTTTGCCGGACATGCGCCAAGTTCACCTGTTCTACGCAGTCGAAAACGCCTGCATTAGGCGCTATCTATCTTGTATGCTTCAAATGCCTTCATCCTGGCGCTTCGGCTCACCTGGCCCGTTGCCACCCGCAGCAGTCAGCTCCTTCAATGAGCTAGTTCACAAAATCGCAGCACAAGGCGAGACGTGGAATTTGATCGAATTGTTCAAGGCCAAGTTTGCCGGCAGTTGGTCCCGCAGCTCGACCGAAAGCTGGGCAACCTCGGACCTGCACGACCGCATGCTCGAGGCCGCGGCAAACGCGCCGGTATTCATCGCGGCGTTCTGGTCAGGGTGCGAAGAGGTGGCAGGGACTTATCCGGACCTCGATCTGCCTGGACCGGATGTCGTTAACCGCATTCTCTACGACCACGGTTTGCCCTACGAGGTCAGGCCACCCGCTCTCATCTTGAGCAGCCAAGGCGCCGCTGCCGTAACTATGCCGCCCATGCCAGACGTTGGCGAGCGGGCACGGTCGCTCATCGACGAATCCTTGCGCGAAGCTGACCGCCTGCTATCCGAATGGCGACCGCGTCAAGCGGTCCAGGAAATTCTTTGGTTGCTGGAAACCGTATCGACGGGCTTCCAAGGCCAAGAAACCGAATCCGGAACTATCGAGGGTAAATACTTTAACAAGATCGTGGGCGAGCTACGGCGCGAGCATCGCGAAAAGCCGTTGGCGGAGGCGCTCAGCTGGATCGTGAAGCTGCACGGATTCCTTTCGTCTCCCTCTGGCGGTGGTGTACGCCACGGCACGCAGCTTGACGCCGCCGTCGAGGTGGCAATGGATGAGGCGTTACTCTATTGTAACCTGACCAAGAGTTACATTCACTACTTGCTGGCGATCTTGGATCAGCGCGGCCGAACGATCGCGAATACCTCCTCATCGGAACCCGACAATGTATAATCTTTTGATGGTCGGTGCTGCCAACTACTGGACCGAGCGCGACACCGCTGAATTCGAATGGACCCGATTTCTAGAGCATACGCAGGATGCGATCGCTGAGCAGTTCAATCCACTTACCCCTGACCGGATTGCAGAATTGCTCACGATGCCCGCTCTGTTTGCTGTCGAATTCTCAAACAATGCGGCAGTGCGGGCGCGCAACCCAGACGAGTTCGCCCACGTCGGACGCATAGTCGAGATCAGGCGGCGCGGAAATGATGTGCAGTTCAAGTTCGAGCTAGACCGCGCCGTCGAACCCGTCCCGATGGAGGTTATCGCGGACGCAGCTTGGGATCTCGACATAAACGTCAAATTAAACGAAAATCACCGCTCGCACTGGGCCGTGAAAGACGTCGACCTCCTTCGTGTTTTGAGCGGCCGCGGAGTTCGCCTGACGGAAGGTGTCACAAGGGAAGTGGCGGCCGAGATTAAGGCGCTGGCTCCGGCGGCTCCCGGTAGCGGGGACGTACGCCCAAAGGTTTTCATCGTCCACGGACGCGACGACGGCTTGAAGAACGAGGTCGCGCTCTGGTTGCACCGGATCGGCATGGATGAGGTTATCCTGCACGAGCAGCCAAACCAGGGCCGAACAATTATTGCCAAGTTCAGAGACCTAGCCGCCGACGCCGTATTTGCGGTGGTGCTTGCGACACCTGATGACGTTGGCTCGCTTTCTGGCGCGGAGAAAATGTGCCCACGACCGCGCCAGAATGTCGTCCTCGAACTTGGATTCTTCATCGGGGCGCTCGGACCGGAAAGGGTAGCCGCACTCGTAGCGGGCGACGACATCGAGATGCCGTCCGACTACGATGGCGTCCTCTACACGCGCTATGACAACGCTGGCGGTTGGAAGCTCGCGCTGCTCAAAGAGTTTCTTGCGGCAGGAATCCCTTTCGACGCCACCGCCGCGATCGGCCGCTGATCTCGCAAGCAGCGCTTGGCCGGCGGTAAAACGCCAGCGTCCGTATGCTATGTGGAATGGGTCTTCCACTTATTGGCGTGAACAAGTTATCAATCAGGTAACGGCTGTTGCAGGAGATCGCTCAGTCAAAAGCCGCCTAACCGCTACCGGCCCATCATCTGCCGTGTCCTAGATCGCTTGGCCAAAGACCCTTAGGCTGGGAAGCGGCTACCGGGCCTGAAGAAATCGTAGAGGAAGGCTGTCCGTCCTCGCCTTGATGTGACAGCATTCGAAGGAAGAAATTCCGCCGCCGATCGGGGTCGTTTCTGTCATTCACGCCGATTGGAAGTAGGCTCGTTCTGCGCAATGCTTCCTGAACTTCAGGGCACTCTCGCCATCTGCGAAAGACGTCGATCACTTCGGCAGAAACTGGATAGGCCGGTCGCCAGAAGGCTTCACTGAACGTCAGTTCTTCCCTGACTTGATGTGACATTTCCTGCAACTCCCTGTCATTTCGACCGTGATAATGCGAGAGCTGGTCTTGCATCTTCGCATCTGCGATCTGATCCGGGATGAGGCGAGCGCGCTGCATGAGCGCCGCAGATATGGCCACTCTATCTTCGGCATCCTTGGTTAGGACATGCCGTTCTTGCGCCAGAATTCCGAGCAACCGCTGTCGCGCCGTAAAGGTTTCAGCTGCTAATCGTATCGCTTCCGCGTTTGGCTTCCGAACAGGTTGGCGCTCCTCTTCCTCATCGCGCTCCTGCCCTTGCGCGCGGACAAAATCGCGGTGAGGAGCGCCGGCGACAGAGTCGGTTTCCATCGGAAAATCTCGCCGTACCTCGTTGCCTTCGGTCCAAATTGCGGGATTGGACTTATGTTGGGAAGCATCGTCATTTAAGTTTGAAGAGGCGGGCATTGACCGCTTTTCTTCGGTTGTCCGAACACGAACTGGACCTGCTTGTGAACTTAACGTCTCGGACGTCGCGGTCGAAGCGCAGGCCTTTGAGGAAGCGTTAGTTGCAATGTCACAAGTCCTGACCGACTGCGCATCGACATTCGACTGCAGGGTTTTCGGTATACGGCGATCGGCGTCGCGAATTCGCAAGGTCGTCGTTGCATGCTCATCGTTCACCAAAACCGCTGACGGAATTGAAGGCCACTCAGACAGGCGTTGTGATGTCGGCACCTGTTGGGGCGAAGCTTGAGGAGTTGCCGGCAGGTTGCGGTCATACGCTGACTGAAGCTTGGCGTCGCTTGGCTTGAATTCAGTTTCGAAGCAGGCTGGCGAACGCGGCAACGAGGCCTCAGATTGAAGTCTGGCAAAGCCGGTCTTTGCCGGCTTCAAGACGTTCAGGACCTTCGGAATGGACAGCATCGATCCCGAGATCCGAGTCAGAATGCTGTGCTTGGCAGCAAGAACCGAGATCACGCTCGGTAGCAACCTAGGGACTGCAATCCGCTGGGACGGTTCGTTAGTTCCAACCGGGGGAGGGCATGCGGCCGGAAGCCGGTACTCAACCTCAACCGGCTGTGCGGAAGGCGTCTTCCTTCTCTCAATCGCCGGTCGGCGTGCTGCGCCCGTATCTTGACCCACCACCTTCGGCTTGAGCGATGGCGGTGTGACCGAAGCACTGTCTGCGATGCCAGATGGGAGCACATCCGAATGTTCCCCGATCTTCAAATCCTCCGAAGCATTGTTGTCATTCACCGCGATCGGTCCAGTTGGGATCGTCGGTAGAGCATCCAGAACCTTCGAACGATCTGCCCGAGCATGCAGGTCGCTCGAGGCAGTTGAAACATCCAGCGCCAAGGTCGCGGCACGGTGCAAGCGCTCGACTGCGTCCCTTGCGTGGGAGGCCGTTGAGAGGAATTTCGCCCTCAAATCTCGTACAGCCCGCATCATACTGTTGCGCATCGCAATGCGATGGTTCGCTTCGTTGATAGTAGAGCCTTCACCGCGCCTGACCTTGGCGGTCAGCCCCTCGCCCAAATGGGTTTGCGGTATGAAATCGACCCCTGCTGCGGCGTATGAGAGATGGGTGAAGCGCTTCGCCACACCGGCCTTTTCGCAAGCGTGATTGAGTGTTTCAGCCCACAGGAACCGGAGGCGCGAGAACTGTTCCGGGGTATCGAGATCGGTTCTGAGGTACTTTCCGACAGCCCATTCGCCCTCGCCAATTTTTGTCATTGGCCTAAGGGAATAGAGGATATGGACGTGCCAGTTTCGCTGATCTCCCTCCGCGCTCGGAGGATGGAGGACGACCAAATATGGTAGTTGCTGTCGACCGAATACGTACTCGGCGTAGTCACAGGCCAGCTCGAACTGTTGCTCCGGTGTTAGGTCATGGCAGGACTGCATGATGCCATGAAATAGCGTTTTCGCGTCGATCGAGACGGTGCGGTTGACGCCTTCGGCGACGTCCATTGCGGCCACGATTTCGTCGTAATGATCGCCGACATTACTGGAGATGCAGACCTTCCCCGCATCCAAGATATGCGCCCCACTCATAGCATAGTGAGCCGCATCAGCACCGCGCCCCTGCTTCGAATTGCGGGCCGAATAGTAGCGTATCCGCTGGAAGACGAAGAGACGTCCAGCCGTGTCGGTCAGTGCGTAAGAATACCGAGGTAACGCGCCACCAGCGCTGTGCGTGGCAACCACGCGATGGAGGACATGACGCTGTGCTCGAATGCCCTTTTCCTTGCCCCAGGTGACCTCTCTTTTGACCTTGAAATTGCGATGAGACCTATCCCATTCGCGCTGCGCTTCAGCCGCTTCACGTGCTAACCGTTCGACGGATTTCACATGCTGAGCTTCCGCCCATGCTTCCCGCCGCCATTGCCGCTCTGCGAGCACAGCGTATCGAAGATCGCCGCGCGGCGCAGCGCATTGCCGCCGCTGCTCCGGCGAGCCGACGGTAAGGCAATCCAGTTCAGTTTTAGGCTGTAACTTCATGGGGCGGGTTGCATGCGAAAGGCGGGGCGAAGCGGACGCTTAAGTGTGCATCATTTATTTCGCCAAACCCGCCCTACTTTCTCCTTAAGTGCGCTTAAATGGCGGATGGGATTGTCTGTCTCCATCGAGCATTCAGCAACCGTTTTCCCGTTAATGCGGCACGGAAAGCGAACCAACGGGTCCCTGATGTTTGGGGTGCCGCTGGTCGGCGATCTATAAAGGGGCAATGAACAACCCTGACCTTGCCAATCCGACGAATGATCTGGGATCGCATATTCGCGATCTTGATCGCATGCTCTCAACGCTAGCCGGGATCGAAGCGCGCGCCAGCAAGGTGCGGATCGCACCCGGCGAAGTGGTGTATCGCGACGCGCACGACGCTTACCACTACATCACTACAGGCGCCGTGCTTTCCGCTTACGGTGTTTCGGCACATTACGCGCGTCGCCTCGATGGCTTTCTCGCCCTCGACATTCTGAAAGCGTTGAATGACGAAAGTCTCTTCAACGAATGGAAAGATTCGTTCACGCGGAAAAGGACCGTCGGCGAGGCCCTGCTTTGTTTCCTCGATCGCGCAGCAGGGTTCCTCGAAGCGAAAGGCCGACACGCGGAATGGCGTCGCAGGTTCGACGCCTACATGAGAAAGACCGAGGGCTTCCTCGCTGCCCTCGATGACGAGAAGCGGGCAGCGATGCTTCGCAAGCCGGCGACCAGGGGACAGACATCCATGGTGCGGTATACCTGCGAGTGCCTGCGGCTCGATTTTCCTGCGCTGGAGAACCGCTGGGTAGCATTCGAATGGCTTCGCGATATCGGAGCCAACCCCCGCTACCGCGAGGTGCATCCGTGACTGTCACCTGGCGGCGCCCAGATGGCGAGCGCGTGACGCTTTCCACGCTAGCGGACTTTTCCGTGGCGCTGGAAAATATCGAAGCCGAGACAGCCAAGGCGCGACAAGAAGGGCGCTATACCGACATTGCCCTGCTCAACGCCGATTATCAGCAAATTTTCGCGCGGTTGAGAATTTCGCAGCGGGCCGAACTCCAAGCTGACGAGACACATCTTCATCATTCGCTCGAAATCGTCGAGAAACGCCTTGCATGGTGGCGTGAGCTGTCGGTTACCGACGATTACGACGAGCCGATCGAAGTCTCGAAAGCGCAGATGGCGATCTTTGCCCCGGGGAAGATGTCACCTGCAAGCTGGGACGAGGCGAAGGCCGCTATCGCTTGGATGCCCGAGTATCGTCTCCCCGACGGCGTCGACCTGGGGAGAGGCATCGCTGATCTCGAACAGCTTCTTGAAGCAGGCCGGACACTGCAGCCGTTATTCAAAGATTTTATCAGACAGCTCGGCGACACGACTTTCACCGAAACGGGCTGGACGGAATTTCGAAAGGAGCGCTGGAATATCTTCGTGCAGGCTGTCCGCACTTACAATGAGATCGCGGAGCGGATCGATGCCTAGAAAGCTTCCCGGTCTTTCGCCAGCCTCACCGGGTATGTTGGTCGTAGCCGAACTGATCGGTGGGGCGATCACTGCTCAAGGTATCAATAGCGCCACTTTTACCAAGGCGAGACGCCGCACAAGTACCGCACTTGATCGCGCGTTTGCTGCATGCTCGTCTATGCACCCTGCCGGAATGAGAATTCCGCTTATCAAGGGTTCCAAGCTCGATAAGGACATAATCGCTGCGGCGAGGGGGATCGACCAGGACACCAAATACGCCGAGCGGGGCTATCCGAGCGCGAAGGAGTTGGACGAGCTTTGCGATTTCCGGTTCCGGCACCTCGACGTATACCACCGCGGCGAATGGCTCCAGCATAGAAAGGCGATGGACCCGATTGCCGAAGAGGCTCTGCTGGTTTGCCATCATCCGACTTCGAGAGACGTAGCTTCCGCATATCGAGTTCTCTATGAGAACGATCGGTTGCGCGCTGGAAATTGCAAGGCACTGGAATACGCTTGGCGACGCGATTTTGATCGTCTGCGCAGAAGCCTGGAAAGGATTGAACTCACCTCGACCGGCGGCTTCGCCGGCAAGTTCGCCACGCTGATCGATGCATTAGGTGTCCGGGGGGCGGTCCTCTACGTCCTCGAGCAGGCCTTCGAGTTTGAACGAACATTCGAATACGTTGCTGCACATCTGGTCGATTTTCGGAACATGGGGGGTGGCCTCGGCAAGAAGGGTCTCATCTTCGGCGATCAGGATCCGAACATGTTCCACCTCGCGCTCAGCATGAAGCAGCGGATCAAGCCAAGAGACTGGGACGGACACGCGCGTCTCAATTACGAGGTTTTGAAAAGCGCACGACTGGACCATCATCAGGCGCAGGCTCCCGAGGGCGAACGCTGGCACCTCGTCCTCGGCAGGCCACCGCTGCATTTCATCATCCAGTACCTCTTCCATACCTACGACCGCTTTGCATCATATCTTCCCGCTGTGACCTCTTCGCGCTTCTCGCTGAATTCCGCGATCTTCAGAGTTGCATTGAACATCCTTGCACATATCGACGCGGATGAGGCGCAGGCAGAATTGGTCGCGCGTATCTCGCATGCCAATGAGCGGGAACGTCCGAATGGCGGTTCGAGATCGAAAGGGGGAAAAGAGCTTCCTTCCCTGCTCGAGCGTGCAATCCCACGCGACCGGTTCGATCCATTCTCATCTCAGGGTTCTGATCTGCCGTTCGAGCAGATCGACGATCCGGATTGGGCTGACGGTTATGTTGCAAGACTGCGAGACCGATATGACAGACTGTTGACCAAGGGCTTGGTCGAAGAGGAAAAGAATCCGTTCGCCAGGGCGTTTCCGTTTGCTCAGGGATGGTCGAGGTCGCGAGTAACGATAGCGCTAGAGCGCGTTTGGTATAGAGCCCGATATGCGCTTGAAACCTTAGATCCTCGCTATGCGTGCCCAGGCCATCGTAATGGGCACCCCCTCGGCGCTCGGGAAATCGACCTGTCCCTATCACTAGCAGCCGATTTGGTTGAAACACCCAACCCGATGAGCAAGGCGAGATCTCTCGGACTACCAATCCGCGGCGTCACGACCTGGATACCCCAGGCGGACGCGTGGTGACAAAAGCGCATGAGCGAAGCAGAGCTAATTGAGATACTAAGTCACTGATGTATAAATACTTGTAAGACGAAAATTCAACCGAAACTCATTTATCAAAGCACCTCAATCTGCATAATTTCCCAGTCCTCTTGAACGACGAGGACTGCCATGACCCCTTCCACCACGCCCGCCCCTCCCCACGGCAATTTCTCAGGGAGCAGCAAAACGCCGTCAGGTGATAAATACTCGACCGCAAAGGCAAGCGAGATTTCTTGCCGCGCGGACATCTACGAACGCCGCCATTACGATACGAGGGATATCGAGGCGCAGCACCTCCGGGCAACCGAGCCCCACAATTGGAGGCCGTTTCCCGTCGTCATCGGTGTCAAGGGATACCGTCTTATAGATGGCGGGAGTCTCATCGAGGCGATCTGCCATATCGATCCCGAGACGGAAGTCCCGATCGAGATCGTCAACGTGGCGGAGGGGCTGCGTATTCGTAGCCAGAACAATGCAAGTTCGTCCCGCCCGGAACCCATGGCAAGGGCCCGCCGTGCGCTCATTCTGCGGAACGAAGGATACACGAACGCGCAGATCGCCCGGGAATTGCGCGTCCTCGAAGATGACGCGGTGCTGACCGACGCGCGCATCAATCAGTTGCGGGGTGCGGCCGAAGCCGAGGAAAGATTTCAGCATCTCAGCGAGATCATCGCGTCCCCGGCGCACACGCCGGTCCGCTTCTATGAAGTGCTCAAGGCGACCTGCGACGCGCGTGAAAAACTCGACATGGAGTCGCCGGTATCTAACGGTCCCGCTCGCCTCGCCATCTTCGCGGCGGAAGTGAAGAGCCTCGTCGAGGCCGGCGAGCCGATGGAATACCATGAGATTGAGAAGCGGCTCAAACTCGTCGGCCGACGCGAGTTCAAGCGCCGTGCCCGCCACATGGGCGAGGAAATCTTGGTGCCGGGAAGCAGGGAGGTCATGTGGCTCGAAGCAGATCGTAAGGGTGGTCCCGTCGCCAACCTGCCGCAGTCCTTCACGCCCTCCGAAACCAAGGCCGTGTTCGAAGTGATCCTTGAGGCAGTGGCCGAGGTGTTGGCCGCCCGGGCCGGATCCGACGCGAACTGACTCGGATCGAGACGGCAGCGACGGATCGGATGCTGGCGATGGCAAGGGATGATAAACCCTCGCATGCGCGTACGACCGCGCTGCCGCTCGACAACGCACATGCAGAAATCGAGTGGCTGGTGCCTCCGTCGGAGGACGTCCTAGCCCGCCTGCTGCTCGAGCTTATCGGCGAGGACGCACTGAAGGAGATATTCCATGAATGATGCCGTTGGATACATCCGTTGTTCCCATATGGACGCGCCTGCGATGACACGCTCGATAGCTATCCAAGGCGAGAGAATACGGTTGATCGCAGCCATGCGGTTCCTGCGTCTGCATCGGGTCTTCATAGATGTGGAGGCAAACAGTTCGAGCCTGACCGAGCGGGACCGCATGCTGAGCGCCGTCACCTGGGATCAGATTGATGTGGTCATCGTGGCGACGAAGAGCCGTCTCGCGAGAATCGATAGCGATTACTTTCGTATCCTCGGCAAACTGGAAGCGCTTGGTATCGAGTTCCTCTGCGCAGACGAGGAAAGGGAAGCGCTGCTTGATCGGCATGGGTAAGATGGCTTGGCATCTCGATGGTCACGAAAAAAGAAACGGCAGAGGAGATAACGTGGGAAATAGGGCTTCAAAGGTTCGGCGAAAGGCATACGCTTATGTCCGTGTCAGCACGGCAGAGCAGGCCCAGCATCAGACTTCGCTTCGTCAGCAGACCGTCGATCTCAAAAAATACTGCAATCAGAACGACATTGATCTCATCGAGATCTTTGTAGAACCGGGACTGTCCGGCTCCGACTGGAAAAGACCGGAATTCAACCGAATGATGCTTCTCGCCACCGGCGATGATCATCCGGTCGATTGCATTGTCGCCTGTGATATGGCCCGCCTCGCCCGCGACGTGGAATTCACGGTAATAACCCAAGGACAACTCCAGCGCGCTGGGGTGCAGTGCCTGTTCGTCTACCAGAGGTTCGAAGACAACCATTTCGGCATGTTGCACAAGCTGCTGACCAGCTGGCAGGATCAGGATGCTATCGTTAAGGCATCAATGAATACCCGAAGGGGTCTCCGAGGGACCGCCGAGGAGGGTTTCTGGGTCGGAGGGACCGTTCCCCTTGGCTACGAGTCCCGAACAGTCGAAGTGCGTTCGAAGAAGGAGAAGAAGAAGCTCTTTTTGAACGCGTCCGAAGCGGCCATCGTTCGGATGATATTCGACCTTGCGGAGAAAGGTCTGAATGGTAGCCCTTTGGGGGGCCGGGCTATTGCCGAATACCTGAACAAACATGGCTACACCCGCCGTGGGAAGAAATTCTACAATGCGACTGTCGCAGGCATCCTGTCTCGACCCCACTACCTCGGCCGTTTTCCAGGCAACAAGTTCGACGAGTTCGGCAATCTCCTGCCAGAGGAGGATTGGACCTGGGTGGACTGTCCGCAGCTTATCACTCAGGAACAATTCGACCGCGTTGCAGCGCTCAGAGAAGAGCGGGCACCGCGAAATACGCCTCCGCGGGTAGTAAGCGGTCCGACACTTCTCATCGGATTAGCGGAATGCGAAGCCTGCGGTTCGGGAATGACGATCAGGACAGGAAAGGGCGGCCGATATCGCTACTATTCCTGCAACTCGAAAGTGAACCGGGGCGCCTCGGCGTGTGATTGTCCCAACGTACGGGCTGAGAAACTGGACGAACTCGTTCTGGGCGAAGTCGCTGACAGGGTATTCGGGGAGGAGCATCTCGAACCGTTGCTCACGAAGGTGCTCGACGCTTCTGATGAGGGCCGTCAGCGCAAGCTACAAGAATTGGAACAGTGCGAGGCGAAGTTAGCAGACGCCCGTCGCCGTCTCTCTAATCTGCACGATGCGATTGAGACTGGTGCAGTCTCTCCCCGCGATCCCGACATCACGGCCAGGCTGAAGCAACGACGTACGGAGATCGATGGTCTTAATACGACTATGACGACGCTACATCAGCAGCTCGAACGTGGGCCTGCTAGTATCACTTCAGCCGCAGTTCAAAGATTTGGCGACATTGTTCGCCGAGAGCTGAAGCACGGCAAGGACGAGGCGCGCCAGCAGATTGCTCGTGCCTTTATCGAGAAAATCCGCATTGGCCTGAAGGTCGAAATCTCGGGGCAGACGGACGCATTGGCGCACGGCGCTGCGTCGGTTGCCCGATCAACGGGCGAGGTGCCCATCTTTGACCGGAAATGGTGCGGTCGAGAAGACTCGAACTTCCACGGCCTTTCGGCCACAACGACCTCAACGTTGCGCGTCTACCAGTTCCGCCACGACCGCACACATGGCCCGCTTTTTTCGGGGCCTGCATTCGAGGCGTGCCATGAGGGACGCCCCGTGAGGAAGCGGCGCCCTAGCAGGGGGGCACGCGCCTCGCAAGCGCCTTTGCGCAGGGTTTTTACATGCCGTCCGGCGGAGCGCTCAGGACGGGCTCCAGCCGATCTCCGCGAATTTCGCGGATTTGGGCAGATCGGTGATCGCTTCGTTGATGCTCAGCGTCTCGCCCGGCTGCAACCGGCCCTGCCGTGGGAGGATTTCCCAGTTGTAGACCTTGCGATTGCGCTCGTCGTACAACACGATCAGCACCGGGGGCACCGCCTTGGTCTCGCGCCCGACATTCTTGATCTCGCCCGCCACGCCGAAATACTCGCTGCCATCGGGCAGAGTGCGCCGGTCCTGCTGGCTGGCGGGAAATTCGAGCACCAGATCGGGCTCGTTCATCGCGAAGGTCGGGCGGCTGACGGGCACCCAGTCGGGCAGGCCCGCATAGCTGACCGCTGCGATCGTCCCGACCGAGATCACCGCGAACAGGCTGGCGGCCATGCCCCACATCTTGAGCGGATTGCGACGCGGGCGGAAGGGCGGTTCGGCGGAAAACTGCGAACGGTCGCTGGAAGAAGTCGCCGTGCGATCCTCGCCCGATCCGATCGGCGGAACATCGTGCCACGGCTGATGCGGCTTTTGTTCGGTCGCCTCGCGGACCGAGCCTTCGCGCTCCAGCGTCTCCAGATCGAGCTCGCTGCCTTCCTGGAACCAGCTGTGCCGGCAGCGCGCGCAGCGCACGGTGCGCCCGTCGGCGCCGATGGCGCTGTCGGGCACGGCATAGCGCGTGTCGCAGGCGGGGCAGGCGAGGATCATGGTGACAAATCCATTACGCCGGGCAAGGGTCGAGAGGCAAGCGCCCCGGTGGTGGACGGGACAGGTTTTGCGCCTTTTGTCCACACGGGATGCACCCTATATCCCGCCATGTGTTAACCACGGGACGGGTCGGGCAAAGCATGGGGCAGCATCATGTCGGGAGGTGACGGGGAAGTCGCGTTCTTCGACAATGTCGGCCTGCGCTATGGCACGGGCAAGGAAATCCTGACCGACATCAGCTTCTCGCTGTGGCCGGGCAGCTTCTATTTCCTGACCGGCGCGAGCGGGGCGGGCAAGACGAGCCTGCTCAAGCTGCTGTACCTCGCGCAGCGCCCCTCGCGCGGGATCATCCGCATGTTCGGCAGCGACGTGATCACCCTGCCGCGTTCGCGCCTCCCAGGCTTCCGGCGTCGGCTGGGCGTGGTGTTCCAGGACTTCCGGCTGGTCGAGCACCTCTCCGCGTTCGACAATGTCGCGCTGCCGCTGCGCATCGCAGGGGTGGACGAGAGCGAACTGGTCCAGCCCGTGTCCGACATGCTCGAATGGGTGGGGCTGGCGCACCGCGCCGAGGCCCGGCCCGAAACGCTTTCGGGGGGCGAGAAGCAGCGTGTCGCGATCGCGCGCGCGGTGATCGGGCGGCCCGACATGCTGCTGGCCGACGAGCCGACGGGCAATGTCGACCCCGAAATGGCGCTCAAGCTGATGCGCCTGTTCGAATCGCTCAACCGGCTGGGCACGACCGTGATCGTCGCGACCCATGACGTGCATCTGCTCCAGAACGTGCGCAGTTCGATGATCATGCGGCTGGACAAGGGACGGCTCGCCGATCCCACCGGCGCGCTGCGCTATCCGCCGCGCCAGCGCGCGAGTGCCGAGGCGGCGCCCGGGAGCCAGCGATGAGCCAGCCGCCGCTCACCGATGCCGCCCGCGGCGGCCAGCAGTCTTTCGACGGGGCCAAGGCGCAGGCATTGATCCCGCAGGCACGGCTGGCCGGGCCGATGCCGTGGGTGCTCGCGATCATGATCGCGCTGACCGTGCTGGCGGCGGGCGCAGGGCTGTCGCTCGGCAACCTTGCGGGCGATGCGCGCTCGGAACTCTCGGGCGGGGCGACCGTGCAGATCCTCGAAGCCGATCCGGCAACCCGCGCACGGCAGGCGGAGGCGGCGCAGGAGCTGCTGCAATCGCTGCCGATGGTGGAGGAAAGCCGACAGATCCCGCAGGAAGAACTCGACGCGCTGCTCGAGCCCTGGCTGGGCGCATCGGGCGATGCCGAAACCGTGCCGGTGCCTGCGCTGATCGACGTGCGGCTGGGCGGCCGCGCCGACGAAGCCGCGATAGAGAATCTGCGGCAACAGCTCGCCGAAGTGGCGCCCGATGCACGGGTCGATGCGCAGTCCTCGTGGCTGCGCCCCGTGTTCAACGCGCTCACTTCGCTGCAATATGTTGCGCTCGCGCTGGTCCTGCTGCTGGCGGTGACGAGCGCGGCGGCGGTGTTCCTCGCGGCGCGCAGCGCACTCGGCAACAACCGCGAGACGATCGCGATCGTGCACCTGCTCGGCGGCACCGACGGGCAGATCGCGCAGCTGTTCCAGCGGGCGATCCTGCGCGATTCGATCATCGGCGGGATCGTGGGCCTGCTGCTCGGGCTCGCCGCCGTGCTCGGCCTCGGTTACCAGTTCGCCGCGCTCGACAGCGGGATGATCGCCAGCGGCGGGCTCGACTGGCTGGACTGGATAGTGATCGCGCTGATCCCCATTCTAGGCGTGGTGCTCGCGGTGGCGACCGCGCGCTTCACGGTTCTTGCCGCGGTAAGGAAGATGTTGTGATCTGGCGAATAGGCCTTCTCGCCCTGCTCTTGTGGCTGCTCGGGTTCATCTGGTTCGCCGGATGGCTGCCCGGCCCTGCGCCGATGGAGCGGACCGACGCGGTGATCGTGCCGACCGGCGGCCCCGGTCGCATCGCGCGCGGCCTCGAAGTGGTCCAGACCGACAGCGCCGACACCCTGCTGGTCACCGGCGTGGACCCCGAGGTGAAGCCGGGCGAGTTCGCTGCCGAATTCGAGGTGTCCGACGAGATCATGGAATGCTGCGTCACGCTCGGCTTCGCGGCGACCGATACGCGCGGCAACGCGCAGGAGACGGCGCAGTGGGCGCAAGCGAACGGGATCAAGAGCCTGCGTCTCGTCACGAGCGACTGGCACATGCGCCGGGCCTCGGCCGAATTGCGCCGCGAGCTTCCGGACGACGTGAAGCTGGTCAAGGACGCGGTGCGCAGCGAGCCGAGCCTGTGGATGCTCTTCGTCGAATATCACAAGTGGCTGGTGAGCCGCAGCGTCGGCCCGCTGTTCACCTGAGCCGGTCCGCCTGACATGAGCGCGCTTCGCAGCCTCGCCTTTTGTGGCGTATTCTATCTCGGCACGCTGGTCCTGCTGGTGCCCGCCCTGCTGGGCGGAACGCGCGGCATAAGGGCGGCAGCGCGTGGGTGGAGTGCGATGCACCGCTGGTGCGTTCGCCATATCCTGCGCATCCGCATCATCCAGGAAGGCGCGCCGATCGACGGCCCCGCGCTCTACGCCATGCGGCACGAGAGCTTCTTCGAGGCGATCGACGCGCCCTGCGTTTTCGGCGAGCCGGTGATCTTCGCCAAGCAGGAACTGCTCGCGATTCCGCTCTGGGGAAAAGCCGCGGGCAAGTACGGCATCATCCCTGTCGCGCGCGACGAGGGGGCGAAGGCGCTGCGCAATCTGATGCGCGCGGCGAAGGAGGCGAAGGCCAAGGGAAAGCCTTTCCTGATCTTTCCCGAGGGCACGCGCACGCCGCACGGGCAGGAGGGCGCGATCGTTTCCGGTTTTGCGGGGCTTTACAAGCTGCTCGGCGTGCCGGTCGTGCCCGTCGCGGTGAACAGCGGGCCGCTCTATCGCGGGTTCGTCAAGCGGCCCGGCCAGATCACCTACCGCTTCGGCCCGGCGATCCCGCCGGGGCTCGATCGCGGCGAGGTGGAAGCGCGCGTGCGCGAGGCGATCAACGCGCTGAATTGAGCCTGCGTCGGGCGGGCCGCCGACAAGCTAATCCAGTGCCGCCTCTATCGCATCGCCTACCTTCGTCATGTCGTCCGCACTGCCGATGGTGATCCGCAGAGCGTGGCCCAGCCCCTGACCCGGCAGGTGGCGCACGGCATAGCCCGCCGCCGCGATGGCATCGCGGACCCGCTCGGCGGTCGGCTGGTCGGGGAAGGTGACAAGGACGAAATTGGCTTCGCTCGGCACGCAGGCGACGCCCCGGTTGCCCAGGGCTTCGAGCCGCTCGACGAAACTTGCGCGCACGCGAGCGTTCTCCTCGCGCGAGCGTCGGACGAAGTCCTGATCGCCCAGCGCAGCCACCGCCCCCGCCTGCGCAGCGCCCACGACATTGAACGGCCCGCGAATCCGGTTGAGCGCATCGACCAGGTGCGGCGCGCCGGTCGCCCAGCCCACGCGGCCCGATGCGAGGCCATAGATCTTCGAGAAAGTTCGCGTGACGAGCACGTTGTCCGCCTCGCCTGCCAGCGCGAGGCCCGGCACGCCTTCGTCGGGCAGATATTCGGCATAGGCCTGGTCGAGCACCAGCAGCACATCTCCCCGAAGCCCCGCGTGCAGCCGCGCGATCTCCGCATGCGGAAGGTAGGTGCCGGTCGGGTTGTTGGGATTGGCGATGAACACCACCCGGGTCCGCTTGGTCACTGCCCCCAGCAGCGCATCGACATCGGCGGCATAATCCTTCGTCTCGGCCTCGACCGGGGTCGCGCCCACGCGCCGCGTGGCGATAGGATAGACCGCGAAGGAGTAGCGGGGCATTAGCACCTCGTCGCCCGCTCCTGCAAAAGCCTGCGCCGCGAGGTTGAGCAGCTCGTCCGACCCCGTGCCGCATACGATCCGCGCGGGATCGATCCCGTGCATCTCGCCTAGCGCGGCCCGCAATGCGGTGCTGTCGGGGTCGGGATAGCGCGCCAGATCGCGCGCCTGCGCAAAGGCTTCGCGCGCCGCATCGCTACACCCCAGCGGGTTCTCGTTGGCGGAGAGTTTCACCAGCGCGCGTCCGTCCGCGCCCTTGGCGGCGCCGGGGACGTAGGCTGCGATATCGAGGATGTAGGGCTTGGGGCGGGGGGCGCTATCGGTCATGACGGATCGCGCTGTTGCGCAAAATCGGCGCTTTCACAAGCGGACGAAGGCGCGGTAAGGGCTTTGCTCGAAAATGCCCGATCCCGATCTTGCCCTGACCCTGCCCGATCCCCTGCCGCTGGACAGCGGGGCCGAACTGTCGCCCGTCACCATCGCTTTTCAGGAGTATGGGACGCGCGCCGAGGATGGCGGCAACGTGGTGCTGATCTTCCATGCGCTGACCGGCGACCAGTATGTCGCGAGCCCGCATCCCGGCACCGGCAAGCCCGGCTGGTGGGACCGGATGGTCGGCCCGGGCAAGCCGATCGACACGAATCGCTTCTGCGTTATCTGCGCCAACGTGATCGGCGGGTGCATGGGATCGACCGGCCCGGCGAGCGAGAGCGCCGATGGCGATCCCTATGGCCAGCGTTTCCCGGTGGTGACCATTCACGACATGGTCCGCGCCATCGCCCGCATGCTCGACGCCAAGGGGATAGACCGGGTCCACGCGCTCGTCGGCGGGTCGATGGGCGGGATGCAGGCGCTCGCCTTCGCGTCGGACTATCCGGATCGTGCGGAGCGCGTACTGGTGCTGGCGAGCGCGGCGCGCCAGTCCGCCCAGAACATCGCCTTCCACGAGGTCGGGCGGCAGGCGATCATGGCCGATGCCAACTGGAACGGCGGCGAATATTACGGCGGGGCGCAGCCCGATGCAGGCCTCGCGGTCGCGCGGATGGCGGCGCACATCACCTACCTGTCCGAAAAGGGGCTGACCGAGAAGTTCGGCCGACAGCTGCAAGATCGCGAAACAAAGTCCTTCGGCTTCGATGCCGATTTCCAGGTCGAATCCTACCTGCGCTATCAGGGCAGCGGCTTCACCCGCCGGTTCGATGCCAATTCCTACCTCTACATCACCCGCGCGATGGACTATTTCGACCTTGCCGAAGAGCATGGCGGGCGGCTTGCCGATGCTTTCGCGGGTAGCACCGCGCGTTTCTGCATCGTCAGCTTCGATACCGACTGGCTCTATCCCACGCCCGAGAGCCAGCTGCTCGTCCGCGCGCTGAACGCGGCGGGTGCGCCGGTCAGCTTCGTCGAGCTGTCCTCGCCCTATGGGCACGACGGCTTCTTGCTGGAAACGCCGGGGCTCGACGATGTGGTGCGGGGGTTCCTTTCATGAGCGCACCCCGGACACCCGCGCTGGCAGACCTGCGCCCCGATCTCGCAGCCATCGCCGCGACCATCCCCGAAGGCGCGCGGGTGCTTGATATCGGCTGCGGCGAGGGCACGCTGCTGGCTGCGCTTGCCGAGCACAAGAAGGTCGACGCGCGCGGGCTCGAGATCGACCCGGAGCGGGTCGCCACCTGCGTCGCCCGCGGGCTTTCGGTGGTGCAGGGCGATGCCGAGGCGGACCTGGTCCACTACCCCGACGATGCGTTCGACTATGCGATCCTCGGCCAGACGATCCAGATGGTCGACCGGCCCGCCGAGGTGCTCGACGAACTGCTGCGCGTGGGCCGATCCGCCTTCGTCAGCTTCCCGAACTTCGCGCATTGGCGGATGCGGATCGCGCTGGGGCTGGGCGGGCGGATGCCGGTGACGCCCGCGCTGCCCGAGGCGTGGCATGCGACCGGCAATATCCGCAATCTCGCCGTGTCCGATTTCCGCGCGCTGGTCGCCGAGCGCGGCGCACGGATCGAGCGCGGGTGGTACTTCGCCAAGGGCCACGCCATTCGCGAGCGCGGCGCGAACCTGCGCGCCGAGTTCGCGCTGTTCCTGGTCGGTCGGTAACAATCCGCGATAGGCCGCGGGCGCAAATCGTGGCATTAACCATCCCCTGCGAAGGGGGAGTGCGTCGATGAGGATTGTGCCGCTGCTGCTAATCGGGGCCACGCTTGCCGCGTGCGAACCGCTGCTTCCATCCGCCGACAGGGATGAGCCGGAGTTCGGGGATGTCGATGCGATGCAGGCATCGCCTTCGGGCCGGATCATCGACACCGCGCCAATCGCGGGCACCGACTGGCTGCTCGCGCGGGTCGGCTGGAGCGACGAGCGGCGCGGCGCGCTCGATTCGTCTTCGGGCTACGCCGGGGCGAGGGTCGCCAATATCGTCATCCTCGACAAGGAAACCGGGGCGAGCGTTTCGCTTCTCCCGAACGAGCGCAACCGGGTGCGCGATCACCGGATCATCTGGCCGGTCTCCGGGCCGGTCGAGGGCAGCGCGCCCTCGGACGACGATGACGGTATCGGTCCGGTCGCTCCGACGCATTTCATGCTCGATGCCGAACTACGCGAAGGCGGGCCGGGCGCGCGCCGGCTGCTGATCGGTTCGTTCGACGATTTTCGTTCTTCGCTGGTCGCGCGCGGCTATGTCGCGATCCATCACGTCGAAATGCTGGACGAGGCGCGCCTCTCGATCCTCCTCGGCTATCCCGACCGGGACGAGCTGATGGTGGTCGACCTGCCGGGCAGCACGATCGAGCGCCGCCGCTGGATCGATCCCTCGCGGGTGGCCCGCTGAGAGAGCGGGCGGAAGGGCCGTGCCCCTCCGCCCCGTTCCATCAGCCTTCGTGGATGGTTTTTGCGACCATGCAGTGCATGACGCCTTCGGCCCCGTCCTCGCGCCCGAAGCCCGACCATTTCACGCCGCCGAAGGGCGCATCGGGCGCGCTGACATTGGCGCCGTTGATCGCGAGCATCCCGGCCTCGACATCGGCGGCAAGGCGGCTGCGCAGCTTGGGGTCGTTGGTCCAGGCATAGGCCGCCAGACCATAGGGCAGGCGGTTGGCCTCCTCCACGATGGCATCCGCATTCGCCATCGGGTTGATCAGCGCGATGGGGCCGAAGGGCTCCTCGTTCATGATCTCGGCATTGGTCGGCACTTCGGAAAGCACGGTCGGCTCGAAGAAGAAGCCCTGGTTGCCGATCCGCTCGCCCCCGGTGTCGAGCTTCGCGCCCTTGTCCTTCGCATCGGCGATCTTCTTGGCGAGGCCTTCGGGGCCGCGCGCATTCGCCATCGGGCCCATCCGCGTGGCGTCGTCGAACCCGTTGCCGACCGCGATTGCCTTCGCCCGCTCGACAAAGCCGTCGCGGAAGGCGGGGAACAGGTCTTCCTCGACCAGAAAGCGGGTCGGGCTGACGCAGACCTGCCCGGCATTGCGGTAGGCCGCGCCGACCATCGTATCGAGCACCGTGTCGACGTCGCTGTCCTTGAATACCATCACCGGCGCGTGGCCACCCAGCTCCATGGTGGTGACCTTCAGGTCTTCGGCCGCCAGCTTGACGAGATGCTTGCCGACCGCGGTCGACCCGGTGAAGGTGACCTTGCGGATGATGGGGCTGGCGAGCAGGTGGCGGCTGACCTCGTCGGGCACGCCGAACACGACCTGGCAGACATCGCCCGGCACGCCGCCGTCGAGCAGCGCCTGAACCAGCGCGATGCCTGCGGCCGGAGTTTCCTCGGAGGGTTTCACAATCACCGAGCAGCCCGCCGCAATCGCTCCGCCGACCTTGCGCACGACATTGATCGCGGGGAAGTTCCACGCGGCGAAGCCGGCGATCGGGCCGACCGGCACATAGACCACGCGCGCGCTCTGGCCTTCGGGGCGCACCAGCATGCGGCCATAGGTGCGCTTGGCCTCGCCCGCGTAGAATTCCAGCAGCATCGCGCTGTAGATCACTTCGCCCACCGCCTCGCGGATCGGCTTGCCCTGTTCCTTCGTCAGCAGCGCTCCGATGTCCTTCGCGCGTTCGCGCAACAGCGATGCGGCCTTGTTGAGCACGGCAGCGCGCTTGTCCGCGCTTTCCCTGCGCCAGGCCTGAAAGCCCTTTTCGGCATTGGCGAGCGCGGTATCGAGATCGTCGGTGGTCGCCTTGGGCAGCGTGCCCAGTACCTCGGCCGTGGCGGGGTCGATCACGTCGATCGTGTCGCGTCCTCCGCCCGAAATCTTCTCGCCGCCGATCAGCAGGTGAAGGGAGGAATGGTCGGTCATGTGGGCAGCTCCTCTCGTGCAACACTTCGTCTTGTTTCTGGCCACCGTCCCGGAAAGGACGGCGACAGGCTCGGCTTGCACGTATAGGCAAGACCCATGATCGCCAACCTCCTGTCGCTCGTTTTTATCGCACTCCAGGCCGCGCCGGGCGCCACGGACGCTGCGCCGCCCGCTAGCGCGGCCGTGCAGACCCCATCGCCGCTGCCCGCCGACCAGCAGGGCGCGCTGCGCTGTTCGGCGGCCTTCGCGCTGATCGCGGACCGGCAGCGGCAGGGCGATGAGGCCGCGCTCGCATACCCCCCGCTGGGGGAGCGTGGGCGCGAGTTCTTCGTGCAATCGGGCGCCCGGCTGATGGACGATGCGGGGCTGACGCGCGAGACGATCGCGCTGCGGATGCGCGTTGAGGCCAACCGGATCCTCGAGGAAGGCTCGCTCGACGAGATCATGCCGCCTTGCCTCCTGCTGCTCGAAGCGTCCGGCCTCTAGGGCCCTTCGTCTTCCGGCCCGTCGCAAGCATCTGGATTTGCCGGTGGGTTTGCTCCATCTGCGCTTCGCATGTGGACCCTCCACCAATTCCCCCTGTGCCCGTTCAGCCGCAAGGTGCGCATCCTCATGCGCGAGAAGGGCGTGCCCTTCGGGCTCCAGCGGCTCGACCCCTGGGCGGCCGACGACGACTTCTTCGACATGAACCACGCGGGCCGCGTGCCCGTGCTGGAGGAGACGGAGAAGGGCATCGTGCTGAGCGATTCGACCGCGATCTGCGAATATTTCGAGGAGACGGTCGACCGCGCGCCGATGATCAACGGCTCGGCGCTCGCCCGCGCGGAGATTCGCAGGCTGGTCGCGCTGTTCGAGGAGAACCTGTTCGGCGACGTCACCATGCCGCTGCTGCACGAGCGGATGCAGAAGCGGCTCGTGCTGCGCCAGCCGCCCGATTCGCGGATCATCCGCGAGGCGATGAAGCTGGCCCACGCGCATCTCGACTATCTCGACTGGCTGCTCGATCACCGCGCATGGATCGCGGGGCCGCAGCTGAGCCTGGCGGACATTGCCGCCGCCGCGCAGCTTTCGGTCGCCGACTATCTCGGCGGGATCGACTGGAAGGACCACCAGCCCACGCGCGACTGGTACGCCGCGTTCAAGAGCCGCCCGAGCTTCGGCCCGTTGCTGAGCGAGCGGATGGACGTGATCCAGCCGCCCGCGCATTACGCCCAGCTCGATGATTGAGGTTTAACAGCCGCTCCCAAGGGCCATATCCTTGGCAAAAGGAGTTTCCCCAATGTCCGACAAGCTCGATCTGACCGAAGACCAATGGCGCGACCGCCTGAGCCGCGAACAGTTCCATGTGCTGCGCGAAGCGGGCACCGAACGCGCCTTCAGCGGCGCCTACGACAAGCTGAAGGACGAGGGCGGGTATCACTGCGCGGGCTGCGGCAACCTCGTCTTCCGCAGCAGCGAGAAATACGACAGCGGTTCCGGCTGGCCGAGCTTCTATGCACCTGCCGAGGACGACGCGGTCGAGACCGAGCAGGACACCTCGCTCGGCATGACCCGTACAGAGGTGATGTGCGCCAGGTGCGGCGGGCACCTCGGCCACGTCTTCCCCGACGGGCCCAGGCCCACGGGACTGCGCTACTGCATCAATTCGATTGCGCTCGAATTCGAGGCGGCGGGCGACCCGCCGGTCGGAAACTGACCGGAAACCCCGCGCTCGAATTAAGGCAAAAAAATGTCGTTCATTCGCCATTGAGCTTGGCCTATGCATAGCGGCGAAATTCAAGGTCGCGCCTGACGGGCGCACCGCAGGCTGGGACTAAGCTTTTCGATGGCGGGACAGAAGATCACACGCGCGGGCCGGGGAAAGCGGTTCCCCGGTGCGGAGACGTGGGAAAAAATGCCCCGCTGGCTGCGCCTGACGATCATGTGGAGCGCCGGTTTCGCCGCGCTGGCGGTGATCTTCCTGCTGCTCGCGATCGCTTTCGCCGCGCGCTCGCTGCCTTCCTACGAGGAACTCAAGGCCGCGCAGACCGCGCAGACCATCGTCGTGCGCGCCGCCGACGGCAGCGAAATCGTGGAGCTCGGGCCGAGCTATGGCGAATGGCTCGACAAGGAAGAGATTCCCGAGGTCATGAAGCAGGCGATGATCGCGGTCGAGGATCGCCGGTTCTATTCGCACTTCGGGGTCGACATCTGGCGCACCGGCGGCGCGCTGCTCGAACCGATCTTCGGATCGCGTTCGCGGGTCGCGGGCACCTCGACCATCACCCAGCAGCTGGCCCGCAACATCTTCCTCAACTCCAACCGCACGATGGACCGCAAGCTGCGCGAGGCGGTGCTCGCGCTGGCGCTGGAGGCCAAGTTCGACAAGGAGCAGATCCTCGAACTCTATCTCAACAAGGTCTATTTCGGGGGCGGCGCCTATGGCGTGGACAGTGCCAGCCGCAAGTTCTTCAGCCACCCCGCGACCGAACTGAACACGGCCGAGGCCGCAATCATCGCCGGGCTGGTCAAGGCACCGAGCCGCTATTCGCCGACCGCCGATGTCGATGCCGCCGTGGGCCGTGCGCAGGTCGTGCTGCGCCTGATGCGCGAGCAGGGCCGGATAACCGCCGAACAGGCCTCGGTCGATCCCTCGGCGGTGAAGCTGAAGCAGGAGACGGGGCAGAATTCGGTCCGCTATTTCACCGACTGGGCGCTGCCGCAGCTCGATATCCTGCTGCCCAACACGCTCGAACCGATCGAGGTGTGGACCACGATCGATGTCGGGATGCAGAACACGGCGACCGCCGCGATCAAGTCCAACGCGCCCTCGGGGGCACAAGGCGCGCTCGTCGCGCTCGACCGGGACGGGGCGATCCGCGCGCTGGTCGGCGGGACGGATTACGTGACCAGCAACTTCAACCGCGCCACCGTGGCCCAGCGACAGCCGGGCTCGGCGTGGAAGCTGTTCGTCTATCTCGCCGCGCTCGAATCGGGCTATCGGGTGGACGACACCGTGGTCGATGCGCCGATCACCATCGACGGTTGGAGCCCGCGCAATTCCAACGGGCGCTTTGCAGGCGAGATGACCGTGCGCCAGGCCTTCGCCTATTCGGTCAACACGGTCGCGGCGCAGCTGGGAAATGAAGTCGGCTTCGGCACCGTCGCCTCGATGGCGCGGCGCTTCGGCATAACCTCGGACATTTCCACCTTCCCGTCGATGGTGCTCGGCAGTTCGGAAGTCCGCCTGCTCGACATGACGCGAGCCTTCGCCTCGGTCGCCGCGGGCGGCATGTCGGTGGAGCCCTACGGCATCGTCAAGGTGACGACGAGCGGGGGCGAAACGCTCTACCAGCACGAGAAATCGCGCGAGGTGCGGCTGGTGCCCGACTATGTCGCCACGCAGATGACCGACCTGCTGCAGGCCGCAGTGCAGACCGGCACCGGCCGCGCGGCGCAGATCGGCCGCCCGGTCGCGGGCAAGACCGGCACGACCAGCTCGAACAAGGACGGCTATTTCGTCGGCTTTTCCTCCGGCATCACGACCGGCGTGTGGATGGGCCGGGACGACAACAAGGCGGTCGGCGGGCTCTCGGGCGGGCGTGCCCCCGCGCAGGCCTTCGCCGCCTTCATGCGCTTCGCGGTCAAGGATCGCCCGGTCGAGCCGTTCAATACCGACACCGACCTGCCCGAATGGCAGATCGAGCCGGACGAGGAATTCTACTACGGCGACCCGGACGACTATTACTTCATCGACGAGCAGGGCAACCTGATCGAACCCGGACGCGGTGCGGGCGAGGCCGGCCCGCCGAGCGAAGGCGTGACCGAACGGCCCCGGCCGCAACCGGGCGAAGGCGCCGACGGAGAGCCGCAGGCGGTCGACGACGATTTCCTCGAACGCGCGATCGGCAGCGGCAACCAGGGCGGGCAGGGCACGCGGAGCCAGCCGCCCCAGCAGCAGCCGTCGCCTCAGCCGCGCCCCTCGCCGCAACCGACCCAGCCGGGGCGGGGCGAGGCCCCGGCGCTGCCGCCGCAGCAGCGCGAGCAGATCTACTAGCCCCAACCCACGCCGCCGCCCCCATCCCGGGCAGCCACGAAAAAGCCCCGCCGGATCGCTCCGACGGGGCTTTTTGCTGTCAGCTGCGGGTCGCTTACTGGATACGAACAGCGACGTAGCCAGCGGGGCCGCGCACGCGCTGGATGCGCAGGACGACCGCCGAGCGGCCCGCTTCCTCTGCCTCGCGAACAATGGCTTCCAGCTCCTCGGTCGAGGTGATGGCCTGGTAGTTCGCCGAGAGGATGATGTCGCGCCGCTGGATGCCCTTGCGCGCGGCGTCCGAGTTCGGGTTGACCGCCGCGATCGCTAGGCCCTGCGTATCGGTCGCCACGCCCAGCTGGCGCGCGATCGACGGGGTGATCGGAACCGCGCCGAGGCCGAGCTTCTGGGCGAGGAACTCGTTGCCGTCGAGCGGCGCGTTCATCGCGTCCCCGTCCTCGTCCTCATTGCCGAACATCTGCGACTGCGCGAGTTCCTCGGCGCTCGGCCGGGTGCCCACGGTGACGCGGATCGTGCGGCGCTTGCCGTCGCGGATCAGCGTGACCGGCACGGTCGTGCCCGGCGCGATATTGGCGACGAGGAAGGACAGCGTCTGGTCAGGCGTCACGTCCTTGCCGTCGACCGAGATGACCACGTCGCCCGCTTCGATGCCCGCGCGCGCCGCGGCTTCGCCGTCGACGACGGATTGGACCACTTCGCCCCGGTTGCGCGGCAGGCCGAGCGCGGCGGCGAAATCGTCGGTCACGGGGCCGATGCCCACGCCCAGATAGCCGCGTTCGATGGTCTCGCCGCGACGCAGCCGCTCGACGATCGGTGCGGCTGTCTCTGCGGGAATCGCGAAGCCGACGCCCACGCTGCCGCCCGAGGGCGAGAGGATCGCGTTGTTGATGCCGATTACATTGCCCTGCATGTCGAACAGCGGGCCGCCCGAATTGCCGCGATTGATCGCGGCGTCCGTCTGGATGTAGCGGTCGTAGGCACCCGCACCGGCGGTGCGCAGGACCGAGGAGATGATCCCGCTGGTCACCGTGCCGCCGAGGCCGAAGGGGTTGCCGATCGCGACCACCCAGTCACCCGCGCGCGCCTGCGAGGAATCGCCGAACTTCACGAAGGGGAAGGGCTCGCGCCGGTCGATCTTGAGCACCGCGAGGTCGGATTCGGCATCCTTGCCGACCATTTCCGCCTCGTATTCGGTGCCGTCGGGCATGGTCACGGTGATTTCCTCCACCGTGCCGCGTCCCTGCGGGGTGACGACATGGTTGTTGGTCACGACGTAGCCATCGGCGGAGATGATGAAGCCCGAGCCGAGCGACTGCCCTTCGCGCGTGGTCGGCTGGCCCTGTCGGCGATCGCCGAACAGCCCCTCGAACGGAGTGCCCGCGAAGGGATTAGCGCTCTGCACCTCGACCCGCTGGCGGGTGGAGATGTTGACCACCGCCGGGGCGAGCTGCTCGGTCAGGTCGGCAAAGCTGGCAGGCGCACCGGCGCGCGGCACCGTGGTCTGGATCCGGCTGTCGTCGTTCTGGGCGACCTGGGCGCCTGCGGGCTGCCCCGTCACCAGCGAAATGGTCGCGCCGCCGATCAGCAACGCGGATGTCAGGCCATAAGCATATCGCACGGGTCTCACGTCCTTCTTGTTCCTCTTCTTGTCTTCGGCTCGCCTCGCGCGATCAACGCGCGGGGAGCCGTTCTGTCTCCTGCCCCGTTCAAAGGGGCGGGCGCTTAATCGCGATTGAACGGGTCGCTACCGCTCTGCCGGGCGGCCATGCCGCCCGACGAATGGTCAACGCCGTCCGCGGAACTGCCGCAGATATTCGTTGTCGGGCGACAGGATGACCGAGCTTTCGGCATCGCCGTTCATGAAGGTCGTGCGGTAGCTCTGCATTGCGCGGTAGAAATCGTAGAACTCCGGATCCTTGTTGAAGGCATCGGCGTAAATGCGCGCGGCCTCGGCATCGGCTTCGGCGCGGATGATCTGCGCATCGCGCCGCCCGCCCGCGCGGATCGTCTCCGCCTCTTCCTGCCGGTCCGACTGCATCCGCGTGAAGGCGGCCTGCAGCGGCGTGCCCTGCGGCAGGTCGGCGCGCTTGATCCGCACGTCGAGGACCTGCGCGCCGTACTGCCGGGCCTGCCGGTCGAGCGCGGCGCGAATATTGGTCATCGCCTCGCCGCGTTCCGGCGTCAGCAGGCTGGCGAAGGAACGGCGTCCCAGTTCCTGCCGCAGGACCGAGGTGAGGATCGGTTCGAGCTGGTTGCGCAGCTGTTCCTCGGTGCCCGCCGATTCGACGAACAATACCGGGTCGTAGATGCGGAAGCGCGCATAGGCGTTCACCTCCAGACGCTGCTGGTCGTTCGACAGGACGGTTTCGCCCTCCATGTCGAGATCGAGGATCCGCTTGTCGACCAGCTGCACACGTTCGATGATCGGAATCCGTGCGATCACGCCCGATCCGGTTTGGCCATAGCGTTCGTCCGGATCGAAATTGTTCGCGACGCGCACCGGTTCACCCGTACGGATGACCACGGCCTGGTGGGTTTCGGGTACGATCACCATGCTCATCAGCAGGATCACGATCAGCGCGAGAACCGCGAAGACCGCGGCTTTGTAGTCGTTCCAGATACGGGTCACTGGTTGCCTCCCGAAGTGTCGGTCGAGGGTGCGGGGGCCGCCTGCGTTTGTGCACGGCGCCGGATCTCGGGCAACGGCAGATAGGGCGTCACGCCGCTATCGGTCTCGACGATGGTCTTGTCGGTGGTCGACAGCACGCTTTCCATGGTTTCGTAATAGAGCCTGCGCCGGGTCACCTCGGGGGCGAGGCGGTACTGCTCGTAAATCTCGTTGAATTCGGCCGCGCCGCCCTGCGCCTGTGCCAGCAGCTGCTGTTCATAACGGCGCGCCTCGTTGAGGTTACGCTCGCGGTCCTGCCGGGCGGCGAGCACGTCGTTGAACGCCTCGATGACCTGCTGCGGAGCCTCGGTCCGGGCGATCTCGACACCCTGGACCGCGATCCCCGCGCCATAGGCGTCGAGCAGCGACTGCATCCGCTGGCGCACGCGAAGCTCCACCGTCTCGCGGCCTTCGCCCGACAGCACGGTGTCGAGCTCGGTTTCCGCCACGGCGGCGCGCACGGCCGATTCGGCGACTTCGGTCAGCGTCTCTTCGGGCTCGGCGAGCGCGAAGCGGAACTGGACCAGATCCTTGATGTTCCAGCGCACGAGATAGGACAGGTCGACCAGGTTCTGGTCGCCGGTCAGGATCAGGTTTTCGCCACCCTCGCCGATGGCGTTCTGGCGAATCTCGCTGACATTCTCGATGTCGACGGTCTGGAGCGGCCACGGCGCGGTGAAGTTGATGCCGGGCTGCAGCGTGCGCGAATACTTGCCGCCCAGCCAGGTGACGATACCCTGTTCGCGCGGGCCGACCTGATGGATGCTCGAGACAAGCAGCCAGATAATCGCGACGATCGCGAGGATGACCGGCACCCAGCTCTTGCCGCCGGGACGTTCGGGCAGGCGGAAATTGGGGCCGCCCGGGCCACCGCCGCCCGGCCTGCGGCGCGGGCCTTCGGGCCCGCGGTTCTTGAAGATGTCCTCTATCGAGGCGGAGCGGCGTTCCCCGTCGCCGCCTTGCGGCAGCCACGGATTGCGCGGGCCCCTGGGCTTGTCGCCCTTGGGCCGATCCGACCCGTCGCCATCGTCCGATGAGCCACCGGAAGAACTGCCCCAGGGATTTTTGCCGGCCATGGCCAGCGCGATTCGCGAGTGAAACCCGTCCAAGATTTTCATGGCTTCCGTTATAGGAACGAACCGCCGCGAAAAACAGGGGTTGCCCGCGCCTTTTTGCTGTTATTGACGCCCCCGTGACACATGGTGAGACAGTGAACGAGGATGGCGTGCGGGCGGCCCTGCCCCCGGCGCTTGCGGATCGGGTCGCAGCGGTGCGGGTGCGCGAGGACGCGCTCTCGCTCGTGATCGACGGCAGCGGGCTGAGCGAAACGGCGCGCGAGGCGAGCGAGGCGGAGCTGCGCGAGTCGCTGGCGGGCAAGGTCGGCGACAGACGCATCGCGGTCGCCTTCATGGGCGAGCGGGTGAAGCGGCGGATCGTCGCGGTGGGATCGGGCAAGGGCGGGGTAGGCAAGTCGACCGTGACCGCGAACCTCGCCGTGGCGCTGAAGCGCGCCGGGGTGAAGGTCGGCGTGATCGACGCCGATATCTACGGCCCCTCGCAGCCGATCCTGCTCAAGAGCGAGGACATGAAACCCGAGGCCGAGGGAGAGACGCTGCAGCCGGTGGTCGGCGCGGCGGACATCCCGATGCTGTCGATGGGGCACTTGGTGAACAAGGGCCGGGCGCTGGCATGGCGCGGGCCGATGGCGGGCCGCGCGCTGGCGCAATTGTTCGAGGCGAACTGGGGCGATGCCGAGCTGCTGCTGGTCGATCTGCCGCCGGGCACGGGCGACGTGCAGATCACCATGCTGCAGAAGTTCAAGCCCGATGGCGCGGTGATCGTCTCGACTCCGCAGGATCTCGCGCTGGCCGATGCGGCACGCGCAGGCTCGCTGTTCGATCAGGGCGAGGTGCCGATCCTGGGCCTGGTCGAGAACATGGCAGGCTATGTCTGCCCCCATTGCGGGGAAGCGAGCGACCCCTTCGGCAGCGGCGGGGTGGAGCGCGCCGCCGCGCGGCTGGAGCTCCCGTTCCTCGGGCGCATCCCGCTCAGCCACGCGATCCGCGAGGCGAGCGACGCGGGCGAGCCGATCGCATTGGGCGACACGCCCGAAGGTGGCGCCTACCGCGAGATTGCCGCCAGGATCGCCGCGGCCATCGGGGTCGACGCCGGATGAAACTCTCGCGCCGGGGCATGCTGGCGGGCGCGGTGGCGGGCGGTGGCCTTGCCGTCGCCTTCGTCCTCATGCCCCAGCGCTTCGGTGCCCCGCTCGAGCCGGTCGAGGGCGAGGCGGGCTTCAACGCCTGGCTCAAGATCGCGCGCGATGGCGTTATCACGGTCGCCGTCCCGCAATGCGAGATGGGGCAGGGTGTCACCACGCTGATCCCGCAGATCGTCGCGATGGAGCTGGGCGCCGACTGGCGGCAGATCGCGGTCGAGCCCGCGCCGCCCACGGGGGCCTATCCCAATGTCGTCCTTGCGAGCCACTGGGCGCGGCTATGGCTGGCGGGCGGAGCGGACATCGCGGGAAGCGAGGATTCGCTGCTCGCCCGGCGGTTCGCCGAACGCACCCGTTTCAACGCCACCGCCGCCGGGACCACGCTCGCCGCATACGAGGCACCTGCACGCGAGGCGGCCGCAACCGCGCGGGCCATGCTGATCGAAGAGGCCGCCGCGCGGTGGAAGATCGCGCCCGAGAAATGCCGGGCCGAGAACGGCTTCGTGATCGCGGGCAAGCGCCGCCTGCGCTTCGCCGAGCTGGCCGAAGGCGCGGCTGAGCGCGATCCGCCCGCCGTCGCGCCGCTCCTGACCGAGCCGCCCGCCGAACCGCCGACCGGCGCGGGCTCGACCGCAGAGACCGCGTTTCCCCGGCTCGACCTGCCGGCCAAGGTCGACGGCAGCTTCCTGTTCGCGGGCGACGTGCGCCTGCCCGGCATGGTCCATGTCGCGATCCGGCACGGGCCGATCGACCGCTCCCGCCTGAAGACCTACCGGGTGGCGGCGGCGGCGAGGGTACGCGGGCTTGTCGGTATCGTCGAAGGCAATCGCTGGCTGGCGGCGGCGGGCGAGACCTGGTGGGCGGCCGAGCAGGCGCTCGCCGCGATCAAGCCGGTGTTCGGCGTCAGTCAGCCGGTCAGCAGCAACGCAATCGCGCAGAAGCTGGCGGATGGCCTTGCCAAGGGCGCGGCGGAACAGGTCGCGCTGGTCGGCGCGCAGGCGGTGCTCGACGGGAAACCCACGCTGACGCGCCGTTACGATATCGCGCCCGCAGTCCATGCGCCGCTGGAAACGGCGTCGGCAACCGCATGGCTCGAAGACGGCAAGCTGACGCTGTGGATGGCGAGCCAGGCGCCCGAGCGCGCGCGGGTCGCGGCGGCACGCGCGATCGGCATTGGGGTGGAGAATGTCATCCTCGTGCCCATGGCCGCGGGCGGAAGTTTCGACGCCCGGCTCGACCATGCGCACGCCATCGAGGCGGCGGTGATCGCGCGCGAACTGGGCCGCCCTGTGCAGCTCGTCTGGTCGCGCTGGCAGGAGATGATCGCCAGCCCGCCGCGTGCGCCCGCCGCTGCCGAAATCGGCGCGCGGCTGGGGCGCGACGGCAGCATCGTCGCGATGACCGCGCGGATCGCGATGCCGCCCTCCATGCGCGAACAGGGCGCACGCCTGTTCGACAACCGCACGACCTGGGCCGCGCGCGAGGACACGCAGGGGCGGGCCGATCCGCTGGCGCTGTCGGGCGCGGTGCCCGCCTACGGCATTCCCAATTTCGCGGTCGATCACGTGCCGGTCGACATCGGCCTGCCGGTCGCGCGAATGCGTGGCGGCGGCGACGCGCTCACGGCCTTCTTCACCGAGAGCTTCGTCGACGAACTGGCAGAGGCGCTGGGGCGCGAGAAGCTGTCCTACCGCATCGCCATGCTGGGGCAGGACCTGCGGATGGTCGAGGTGCTGCAGCGGGCCGCGCGGCTCGCCGAATGGAGCGGCGGCGACATCGCCAACGGGCAGGGCCTTGCCTGCCACCGCATGCAGCTGGGGACGCGCAGCGGGCGGATCGCGTGCGTCGCGCAGGCGAGCCCCGCCGAGGGCGGGGTGCGGGTCGAACGGCTGAGCGTGGCGGCCGATATCGGGCGCATCGTCAACCGCGACCTCGCGCGCCAGCAGATCGAGGGCGGGCTGATCTTCGGTCTGTCGCTCGCATTGGGGGCCGCGGCCGATTACGCGGGCGGTCTGCCGCGCACGGGGCGGCTTGCGGCGCTGAACCTGCCGAGGCTCGCCGATAGTCCGGAAATCGCCATCGATCTGGTCGACAGCGACGATCCCCCCTTCGATCCCGGCGAACTCGGTACGGTGATCGCGGCGCCTGCGATCGCCAATGCGCTCGCCTCGGCTACCGGGCAGCGTTACCGTACGCTGCCGCTCGCTCTCGGGGGCGCACAGCCTTCCTGACATCTTGACGCGCGCGCGTCCTTCGCCTTCGCACGGCGCATGACTTGGCAAGACCAGCAGCTTCCGTCCGATCATCTCCCGGTTCGCTCGGGCAGAATCGGCGTATTGATCGTCAACCTCGGCACGCCCGCCGCGCCGAGCGCGAAGGACGTGAAGCGGTATCTGGCGGAGTTCCTGTCCGACCGCAGGGTGGTCGAGATCCCCCCGATCGCATGGCAGCCGATCCTGCGCGGGATCATCCTCAACACCCGCCCCGCCAAATCCGCCGAGGCCTATCGCAAGGTGTGGAGCGAGGACGGATCGCCGCTCGCCGCGATCACCAAGCGGCAGGCCGAAGCGATGCAGGGCGTATTCGGGGAGGGCGTGACGGTCGACTGGGCGATGCGCTACGGCGAACCCTCGATCTCCGATCGACTGGCCGCGTTGCAGGAGGCCGGGTGCGAGCGCATTCTGCTCGCACCGCTCTACCCGCAATATTGCGCCGCGACGACCGCCACCGTGGTCGACAAGGCAGGTGACTGGCTGCGCGACCAGCGCTGGCAGCCGAGCCTTCGCACCCTGCCGCCCTATCACGACGATCCGCTCTATATCGATGCGCTGGCCGCCGACATCGAACGGCAGCTGGGCGCACTCGATTTCAATCCCGAAGTGCTGCTGATGAGCTTCCATGGCATGCCCGCGCGCACGCTGGAGCTGGGCGATCCCTATCACTGCCACTGCCGCAAGACCGCGCGGCTGGTGGAAGAGAGGCTCGCGCGAGACGGATTGCGCTTCCGCACCAGCTTCCAGTCGCGCTTCGGGCGGGCCAAATGGCTCGAACCGGCAACCGATGCGGTGCTGGAGGAAGAGGCGCGGGCGGGCACCAGGCGGCTCGCCATCGTCGCGCCCGGCTTTTCCGCCGATTGCCTCGAAACTCTGGAGGAGCTGGCGATCCAGGGCCACGAACAGTTCATCGATGCAGGCGGGGAGCAGTTCGCCGCGCTTTCCTGCCTCAACACGTCCGACGCGGGGCTTTCGATGCTCGAAGCGCTGCTGAAGCGCGAATGTGCGGGGTGGATTTGAGCGGCTGGATTCGGGTCTGGAAATAACTTACATTGGGGTCAATAAGGAGAGGACGCCCCATGGCCACGCTTGCCGCCCATCAGCCCGCAACAGCGCGCCCGACGCACTGGAAAGAGGGAAATCCGAGCCCTTCGGACCTCTCCCACATTCCGGGCGAAACCGGCCTGCCGATCGTCGGCAACACCTTCAGGATGCTGGCCGATCCGCCTGCCTTTACCAAGGCGATGGTCGAGAAATACGGCCGCGTCTACCGCAACAAGGCCTTCGGCGGGACGACCGTGGCGCTGATCGGCGCGGATGCGAACGAGCTGGTGCTGTTCGACCGCAATAAGATTTTCTCCAGCGAGCAGGGCTGGGGCCCGATCCTCGACAAGCTGTTCCCGCGCGGGCTGATGCTGATGGATTTCGACCATCACCGGGCCGACCGCAAGGCGCTGTCGATCGCCTTCAAGCCGGAGCCGATGCGCCACTATGTCGGCGCGCTCAACCGCGGGATCGCGGAGCGGACCGAGGAATGGGGTGCGGGCCCGATGAAGTTCTACCCCGCGATCAAGCAGCTGACGCTCGATCTGGCGGCAGACAGCTTCCTCGGCATTCCCTTCGGCGAGGAATCGCAGAAGGTGAACCAGGCCTTCGTCGACATGGTCCAGGCCTCGGTCGCGCCGATCCGCCATTCGCTGCCCTTCACCAAGATGAAGAAGGGCACCGACGGGCGGAGATATCTGGTCGAGTACTTCACGAAAGAGACGCAGCGCCGCCGCGCCGAGGGCGGCGGGCAGGACATGTTCAGCCAGTTCGCCACCGCGACCCGCGACGATGGCGAGCTGTTGCCGGTGGACGAAGTGGTCGACCACATGAACTTCCTGATGATGGCCGCGCACGACACGATCACCTCGTCCGCCACGTCGCTGGTCTATTACCTCGCCAAGAACCCCGAATGGCAGGACAAGCTGCGCGAGGAACTGCGCGCGATCACCGGCGGGGAAGGGCGCGCGCTGGGGTACGAGGATCTGGCCAGGGCCGAACTGACCGAAATGGCGTTCAAGGAAGCGCTGCGGATGATGCCGCCCGTTCCCTCCATCCCGCGCCGCGCGCTGGAGGAGTTCGAATTCCACGGATACCGCATACCGGCGGGCACGCCGGTGGGCGTGAACCCCACTTTCGTCCACAACGACCCGGAAATCTGGGATAACCCGGAAAAGTTCGATCCGATGCGCTTCACCCGCGAGGCGGAAAAGGCGCGGCACAAATATGCGTGGGTGCCCTTCGGCGGCGGCGCGCACATGTGCCTGGGGCTCCACTTCGCCTATATGCAGATCAAGATCCTGATGGCGCACCTGCTGACCCGCTACCGGATCGAGGTGGCGGAAGGCTACGCGCCCGACTGGCAGGCCTGGCCGATCCCGCAGCCGAGGGACGGCTTGCAGATCAGGCTGACGCCGATCGACTAGAAGTCGATCGCGATCCCGTCCTTCACCCAATCGCCATAGCGCGTGGGGCTGAGGCCCTTGGGGTCCTCCTCGCTCGCATCGATGGGCTCGGGCTGCGGCGCCGGGTCGTCGTTCCAGTGCGCTGGCTTCTTGAAGTCTGCGGGGCGTTCGGTAGCGCGTTTCATGCAATGAAAATGATCTCCCCCCACGCGCGTTTCAAGCATGGCCGATAAAGCCCAGGACATTCCCGGCCTCCCCGCAAGGCGCGCTGCGCTGCGAATGCTCGACGGCGTGCTGCGCCGGGGCGAGACGCTGGAGCAGAACGAGGCGGCTGCGCTGCGCGGCCTGCCCGCGTCGGATGCCGGGTTGGCCCGCGCCATCGCGGCGGAGACCTTGCGCTGGCTGGTCGATTTCGACGGGTTGATCGATTCCGCGACACGCGAGGTGCTGCCCGAGGATGCCAAGCCGCGCATGGTGCTGCGGCTGATGCTCGCGCAGTGGCTAAGGCTCGACACGCCGCCGCATGCGGTGGTCGCGACCGCGCTGCCGCTGCTCTCGGGCGGGCCCAAGCGGCTGACGCACGGCGTGTTCGGCGCGCTGACGAAGCGCGGCGCGGAGCTGCCCCCCGCGCCGACATTGCCCGAGGCCGTGGCCAAGCGCTGGGGCGAGCGGGCTGGTGCCATCGCGGCGGGCCTTGCGGAACCGCCCCCGCTCGACCTCACGCTGCGCGATCCCTCGCAGACCGCCGAATGGGCTGTGAAGCTGGGTGCGGACAGCCTGATGCCCGGCCACCTGCGCCTCTCGCGCGGGCAGGCAGTGCACGATCTCGAAGGCTACGAGGAGGGCGCGTGGTGGGTGCAGGACCTCGCCGCCTCGCTCCCCGCGAGGCTGTTGGGCAATGGTGATGGCAGGCGCGCGCTCGACCTGTGCGCCGCGCCGGGCGGCAAGACGCTGCAACTGGCGGCGCAGGGCTGGAACGTCACCGCGCTCGACATCTCGGCCAAGCGGCTCAAGCTGCTGGAGGAAAACCTCAAGCGCACCGGGCTCGAGGCGGAGGTGATCGCCGCCGATGCCTTCAAGTGGGAGCCCGAGGCGCCTTTCGACGCAATCCTGATCGACGCGCCCTGCACCGCGACCGGCACCGCACGCCGCCACCCCGACGTGCTCCACCGCATCGGCCCGCGCCAGATCGAGCAGATGGCCGACGTACAGGCGCGCCTGATCGAGCGCGCCAGCGGCTGGCTCACGCCGGGCGGTGCGCTGGTTTACGCGGTATGCTCGCTGGAGAGCGAGGAGGGGGAAGCGCAGGCCGAGAAGGTCTGGCTCCCGCGCGAACCGATCAGCGCGGAGGAACTGCCCGCAGGCCTGTCCCCCACGGCAAAGGGAACCCTGCGCACCGACCCCGGAATGCTGCCCGAACACGGCGGCCTCGACGGGTTCTTCATCGCGCGCTGGCGCAGGGCTTAGGCGTCAGCTAGACAATATCCAATTTTTTGGGGGCCGCGATGAGGACCTTACATTTGGCCGGCATTTTGGTCTGGGGCATCGGATTGAGCGGATGCGGCCCTAGCCTCGGTAACTACGAGGTTATGGAAATCGCGGTCGTTGAAAAATTGCCAGAGACGCTTCGCCTCGACCGGGGCCCCGAACCTTTTCTGAAGTTGAGCATCCGTTCGAATTTCGATCTCGTTGCCGATGCCATGAATGTTTATGCGTTCAAGACATCCTGTTCATGGCCCTACGCAGAAGACCGTATGATCCACGGCCCCTTGGCTGCGGCAGACCCGCCGATCGATTTGTATGATGCCGAACCGGCAATGAAGCGCGATGCGCAGGGCAAGGCGAGTTATGTCTTGTATCTGCCGGTCGCCGCCCCGGCGCAAAAACCAATCCCGAACCTGGATGACGTCGATCCGGCGTATGACCTGTCGGTTGGAGAGAGCGATCTGTGTCTGAAAATCATTCAGACAGGCTACTTCATCACTGAGTCGCGGTCGGAAATCATTCGGGTTTCAAGGAGTGACCTTTCACAGGCCCTCGCAAGGATGGCCATCTGAAACCCTCGGCGAGGGTGCAGGCCGAGGCTAACTGCCCCGGCCTGCAGTTTCGTTACGCGGCGTCCTTGATCTCGACCAGCGTCACGCCGAAGGTGAGGTCTTCGCCCGCCAGCGGGTGATTGCCGTCGGCCTTGACCGAATTGTCGTGCACTTCGGTGATGACGAGCTGGATCGGCTGGCCGTCCTGGCCCTGCGCCGAAAGCTGCATGCCCGGCTGCGGGGCGGGTTCGGCGGGCAGGTTCTCGCGCGGCACGTCGATCACGAGTTCCTCGCGGCGCGGGCCGAAGGCGTTTTCGGAATCGATCTTGACGGTCTCCACCGAGCCGACTTCCATCCCGTCGAGCGCGGCTTCGATCTGCGGGAAGATTTCCTTGTTGCCGAGCGTGACGACCTGCGGGCCGCTTTCCTCGGTGTTGCCGACCACGGTACCCGCATCGGTCTTGACCACGAAATCGATGGCGACGGTGTCGCCGTTCTTGGCAGTAGGCATTGAAAATCCTCTCTTCATGGAGGGTGAGGGCCACTCAAAGGCGCGGCCGGGGGGTGTGTTCGATAGGACCCAACGTGGCCCTATCCTCGCAAGGGACAACCCCTTTCGTCAAACCGGCGCCCGAGAAAAGCCTGACGCGGGCGTGCGGCCGCTGTCCTACAGGTCCCATGCCGTGCCATGACTACGCGATGCGCCGTGCGTCGAATCCAATGGTTCAGGCCGTCTCACGCGACGCCCGATCCGGCCCCGGCTTTTTGGCATCAAGACACTGTGTCAGGTGTGTCAGGCTCGGCCTGGAAACAGGGGCGTCAGGAGCCTTCCTTGACGTATTTCTGGAAGCTCTTGCGCAGCTTCATCAGCTTGGGCGGAATGGTCGCCTGGCAATAGGGATTGCGCTGGCCTTCGCCGTCCCAGTAATCTTGGTGATAGCCTTCGGCCGAATACCAGGTTGCGGTTTGCGCGGACCCGTCGAAGCCTTCGATGGTCGTCACCGCCATTGCGCCGTTCGCGGCGTTCCAGCGCCCGATCGCGGCTTCGGCCTCTTCGGCCTGAGCTTGGTCGAGCGGGAAGATCGCGCTGCGATACTGCGTGCCCACATCATTGCCCTGCCGGTTGAGCTGGGTCGGGTCGTGCGTGCCGAGAAACATGTCGAGCAGTTCGCCATAGGAGATCGCGTCGGGATCGAAAGCGACCTTCACCGCTTCGGCATGGCCGGTCTCGCCCGAGCAGACCTGCTTGTAGGTCGGGTTCTCGATGGCGCCGCCGATATAGCCGCTTTCGACGCTTTCCACGCCGATCACGTCCTTCATCACCGCTTCGGTACACCAGAAGCAGCCGCCTGCGAAAATCGCGGTCTCGCTCATGTCGTCAATCTCCTTTGGCAATGGAGGTAGGAAGCGTGCGCGCGATTGCCATGACCGGACCTTCGGCACCCTTGCGCTTACCCGGCCCAGCCCTAATGTGCGCGGCCACAATCCCAGGGGAGAAGACGCCTTATGCTCCGTTCCGTTAGCCTTGCCGCCGTTGCCGCCCTCATACTCGCGACGCCGGCGCTCGCCGATGACCACAGCGCGGGCACCACCGCCGAACGCCACAGCCATCACGCCGCGCTCAAGGCCGCCGTCGCATCGGACGTGCGCGGCGAGGATGCGCAGCGCGACCAGTATCGCCACCCGTTCGAGACGCTCGACTTCTTTCAGGTGAAGCCGGGAATGAGTGTGGTCGACTACATGCCCGCGAGCGGCTGGTACACGCGCATCCTCGTGCCCTATCTGGGCGAGGAGGGGCAGTATATCGGCCTCGTGCCCGATCCGGCGGCTGCCGATTCGGAGCGTTTCGCCACCTATTTCGGCGGCCTGCCCGGCAACTTCACCGAGAATTCGCCCGAATGGTCGCTGACCGGCGCGCCGATGAGCATCTACGCCTCGCAGGACGTGCCCGAGGAGCTGGCGGGCACGGTCGACCGGGTGCTGATCTTCCGCGAGATGCACAACCTGATGCGGTCGGGCGTGCTCTACACCGAGCTGACCCGCCTGCGCACGATGCTCGCCGATGACGGCATGCTCGGCATCGTGCAGCACCGTGCGCAGGACGATGCGCCGGGCGACTACACGCTGGGCGGCAATGGCTACCTGCGCGAGGAAGACGTGATCGCGCTGGTCGAGGCGCACGGGTTCGAACTGGTCGGGATGAGCGACATCAACGCCAACCCCCGCGATACGGCCGATCATGAGGGCGGCGTGTGGCAGCTGCCGCCGGTCTGGGGCGGCAAGAAGGAAGAGCTCAAGAACATCGGTGAGAGCGACCGCATGACGCTCCTGTTCAAGAAGCGGTGACGGGAGGCGGTTTGCGAGAGATTACGGTAGCCGCGCTCCAGCTGTCGCTGGGCGCACGGGACGAGGCGGAGAACATCGCGGCCGTCTCCTCGCTGGTCGAGGAGGCGGCCTCTCGCGGTGCGCAGGTCGTCCTGCCGCCCGAACTGTTCGACGGGCCCTACTTCTGCAAGGAGGAGGACGAGGCGCTGTTCGCCCGCGCCGCCCCGACGGCAGAGCATCCCAACGTCCGCGCGATGGCTCGCCTCGCGAAGACACTGGGCGTGGCGATCCCGACCAGCTTCTTCGAGAAGGACGGGCCGCACCACTACAACTCGCTCGCGATGATCGACGCTTCGGGCGAGATCATGGGCGTCTACCGCAAGAGCCACATTCCCGACGGGCCGGGTTACGAAGAGAAGTACTACTTCCGCCCCGGCAATACCGGGTTCAAGGTGTGGGACGTTTTCGGAACGCGGATCGGCGTGGGCGTGTGCTGGGACCAGTGGTATCCCGAAACCGCGCGGGCGATGGCCCTGATGGGTGCCGAACTGCTGTTCTACCCGACCGCGATCGGCTCCGAGCCCTACGACGCCAGCTTCGACACCAGCCGCATGTGGCAGCGCGCGATGCAGGGGCATTCGGTGTCGAACTGCATGCCGGTCATCGCCTCCAACCGGATCGGCACCGAAGATGGCCAGACCTTCTACGGCCACAGCTTCATCACCAACGAATGGGGCGACAAGCTGGTCGAGTTCGGGCGTGAGGAGGATGGCGTGCTGGTCGCCACGCTCGATCTCGACACCGCCGCCAAGCACCGCGCGGGGATGGGCTTCTTCCGCGACCGCCGACCCGATCTGTACGGCCGTCTGGCGGAGGACGTCTGAGCCACCGCTATCTCGTCGCGCTCGGCTCCAACCGGCGCCATGGCGAGCACGGGCGCCCGCGGGGAGTGGTGCGGGCGGCGATGGAGGAGCTGAGCGCGCTCGGCACGGTCCGTGCGCGCAGTCCGGTGATCGACACTGCGCCGATGGGTGCGGCGCGGCGCAGGTTCGCCAATGCGGTGGCCGAGCTGGAGAGCGAACTCTCGCCGCCGGACCTGCTGCGGGCGTTGAAGCGGCTGGAGCGCGATTTCGGGCGGAGGCGGGGCCGGGCTTGGGGCGACCGCGTGCTCGACCTCGATATCGTGCTGTGGACCGGCGGCGAGTGGCAATCGCGCGACTTGGCAATTCCCCATCGCGGGCTTGCGGCGCGCGGTTTCGTGCTCGGCCCCGCCACGGCGATTGCGCCGGACTGGTGCGACCCCGTCACCGGGCTGACGCTGCGCCAGTTGCAGGCGCGCTTGACCCGCCCGCGCCCTCTCCCTAGGGACCGCACCCGGTCGGGCCGTTAGCTCAGTCGGTAGAGCAACTGACTTTTAATCAGTAGGTCGCTGGTTCGAGCCCAGCACGGCTCACCATTTCCTACACCTCGGGCAGGCGCTGGTCGGCAAAGCCCCATCCCGCGAGCGACTTCGACTGCGCACGGTCGAGCAGGCGCTTCGCATCATCGATGGTGAAGCCGCGCGCGTTCTCCATGCTTTTCAGCTCGTTCCACGCGACCGGGGCGGCAACCGGCGCGTTCTCCCGCGCGCGGGCCGAGTAGGGCATCACCGCGGTGCTGCCGCGCTGGTTGCGCAGCCAGTCGATGAAGATGCGGCCCTTGCGCTTCTCCTTGCTCATCGTCGCGGTGAAACGATCGGGCTCGGCCTGCGCCAGCGCCCGGGCGAAGCGCTCGGCAAAGCTCTTGTGGGTCTCCCACGAATGGCCGGCCGTCAGCGGCACGATCACATGCACGCCCTTGCCTCCGGTGACCATCGCGTAGGTGGTGAGGCCGATGTCGGCGAGATGCTTGCGCAGGTCCATCGCCGCGTCGCGTACGTCCGCGAAATCGAGCCCTTCGTCCGGATCGAGATCGAACACCATCCGCTCGGGCTTCTCGACCGCGCTGCTGCGCGCACCCCACCCGTGGAACTCGATCGTGCCCATCTGGACGCACTGGAGCAGCCCGCGCGCGTCCTCGATAAACAGATAGTCCTCGGTCCCGCCGTCCTTCTCCTTGATCGGAACCGCCTTCACCCCGTCTCCGAAGCCGCCATTATCGTGCTTCTGGAAGAAGCACTTCTTGGCGCGGCCTTGCGGACAGCGCACAAGGCTCAAGGGGCGGGTCGCGGCGAAGGGCAGCATGATCGGAGCGATCGCCGCGTAGTAATCCGCGAGGTCGCCCTTGGTCTGGCCGCTCTCGGGGAAGATCACGCGGTCGCGGCTCGAAATCTTGACCCCGCTGGACGGGCTGGGAGCGGGCCGCTCGCGCTCTTCGCTCACATCCTCCGCCTCCTTGTCCTGCCGGAGCCCCAGGAAGCTGGCATGGCGCACACGGCCCTCCGCGGTCAGTTCGGCGAAGGCGATCTCCGCCACCAGCTTGGGTGTGACCCAGTGCGCCTTGCGGGCGTCCGACTTCGGCACCTCGAGCGGCGCCGTCTTGCGTTCGAGCCTTGCCAGCTTGCTGCCGAGCCGGTCGAGATCGTCGCTGTCGAACCCGGTGCCGACCTTGCCGCGATAGGTCAGATCGTCACCATTCTTCGTGGCCAGCAGAAGCGAGGCGAAGGGCCGGGCCTTGGCCGAGCTTTCGGACCAGCCGACCAAGATGAATTCCTGCCGCTGGACGCACTTGACCTTGACCCAGTTCTTGGTGCGGGCGTGCCTGTAGGGCGCATCGATCCGCTTGGCGATGATCCCTTCCTGCCCCGCATCGCACATCTGCCTATAGAGTTTCTCGCCCGCGCCGATGACATGGTCGGCCGCATGGATCGGCGGCCCGGCATCGCGCAGCAGGGCCTCGAGCCGCTCCTTGCGTTCGATCGCGCTATGCCCGGCCAGATCCTCCCCGTCGATCTCGAGCACATCGAAGGCGAAGAAGGCCAGCTTGTCCTTGGGCCTCTGCGACCCGTGTCCGCGCTTGAGCACGTTTTGCAGGGTCGAGAAATCGGGATTGCCGTCCTTGTCCAGCGCAACGATCTCGCCGTCGATCAGGGCAGGGGGAAGATCGAGCGCCGCAATCGCCTCGACCAGGGGGGCGAACTTGTCGGTCCAGTCTTTTCCGTTGCGGGTCCAGACGGTGACCTTGTCGCCCGCGACCGCAATCAGCGCGCGATACCCGTCGAACTTGATCTCGTGCATCCAGCCGTTGCCGGTGGGCACATCGTCGACCAGCGTGGCGAGCTGCGGCTTGCGGAACCCGGGCGGCTTGCCCGGTTTGCCGCTGCGCCGCGCATGCTTCAGCTCGGCCAGCGGTTCGAGAGCTTCGTCCTCCCCATCCGCCTCATCGGGCGCGCGGCCTGCCGCGATCTCGGCCATCGAACGCCCGGTGTCGATGCTTGTGAGGCATTTCTCGACGAGCGTATCGCCGCCTTCCGCGTATTCGTCGTCGAGCTTGCGCAGCAGCCAGTTCTCGCGCTTTTCGCCCTTTTTCGGCTTCATCCGGACGAGCAGCCACTCGCCCTTCATCCGCTCTCCATCGAGCACGAAATGGAGGTGTCCGTCCTCGAGATCGTCTGCGCTTTTGCCCTCAATGGGATGCCAGGTGCCGCGATCCCACAGCATCACCGTGCCGCCGCCATATTCCTCGGCGGGGATCGTGCCCTCGAAGGTCGCGTAGTCCATCGGGTGATCCTCGGTCCGCACGGCGAGCCGCTTCACATCGGGATCGGGCGAAGGGCCCTTGGTCACCGCCCAGCTCTTGAGCACGCCGTCGACCTCCAGCCGCAGATCCCAGTGCAGCCGGGTCGCGTCGTGCTTCTGGACCATGAAGATACGGTCCTTCCCGCTCTTGCCCGCCTTGCCCGCAGGCTCCTTCGTGCGCGAGAAATCGCGCTTGGCGTTATACTCGGCGAGGGGATCGGCGCTGCTCATTCGGTGTTCGCCTCGGTTTGCGAAAAGAGCCGATCCTCGACCACGTTGAGGATGACGAGGAGGAGCAGGGCACCCAGCCCCGCAATGGCGACGATGGGCCACAGGGCGGCCCCGCAGGCGATCCCGATGACAGCGGTCAGCCAGAGATGCACCGCCGTCGTCACGTTCTTGATCGATCCCTTGGCGAAGACCACCAGCCCGGCCCCGATGATCCCGAGGAAGGCCGCCGCCGCCTCGAACACGCGCAGCGGGTCGACGCGCGCGCCGTCCAGCTGGTTGAACAGCGCAAGCGCAGCGACGGTCATCGCCGCGCTTGCCAGGCAGATCAGGCCGTGAGTGCGAAGCCCCGCCGCATGGCCGCGCATTTCGCGATCGAGGCCCAGCAGCAGGCCGAGCGCGACCGGGACGGCGAGCCGCAGAAGCAGGTCGGCGTCGAGCGCGGTCAGGGGGGTAACGGGGTTGAGTTCCATCGGTCCGCCTCAGGCGCTCTTCTTCTTGCGCGAGGATTTCGCGGGCTTCTTTCCGCCCTTCTCGCTGTCGACCGACTTCTTCAGCGCCGCCATCAGATCGATCACGTTGCCCGATCCGTCGCCCGAAGGCTCCTCGACATCCTCGAGGATCTTCTTGTTGCCCTTCGCCTTGGCCTTCTTGTCGATCAGTTTCTTGAGCGCGTCGGCATAGCGATCCTCGAACTCGCCGGCATCGAAGGGCGCGGATTTCTTCTCGATCAGCGTGCTGGCGAGGTCGAGCAACTCCTCCTCGGGCTTGTCATCCGCAATGCTGCCGAAGAACTTCTGTCCCTCGCGCACCTCGTCGGCATAGCGCAGCGTCTCCAGCAGCAGGCCCTTGCCGCAGGGCTTGATCGCGACGAGCTTTTCCTGCCCGCGCACCGACAGCTGGCCGAGCGCGGTCTTCTTCGCCTTGCGCAGCGCCTCGCGCAGCACGATGAAGGCTTCCTCGGCCAGATCGTCCTTGGGAACGACGTAATAGGGCTTCTCGAAATAGAGCGGGTCGATCTCCGACTGGTCGACGAACTGGACCAGTTCCAGCGTCTTCTTGCTTTCGATCCGGACCGCCTCGATCTCCTTGTCCTCGAGCAGGACATAGTTGTTCTTGGACAGCTCGTAGCCCCGGATGATCTCGTCGCGATCGACCGGGCCGACACCCTCGACGACCTTTTCGTACGAGATTCGCTTGCCCGAAGGCTCGTGAATCTGGCGGAAGCTGATCTTCGCCCCGCTTTGCGTTGCCGAGTAGATTTCGACCGGGATCGAGACCAGCGCGAGCCTGATCTGTCCCTGCCAATATGCGCGTGCAGCCATAATCGTCCCCTATCGGGCAATGAACGCCCAAGGGGAGCAACCGTTTCTTGGCCCGCGGGCTCCGCCGCTGGGAAGCGTCTAGTAGCCGCTCGCCTGACCGTCCTTGCGCATCTCGGTCGCGCCGACATAGGCCCCGCTTTCGGGATGGCGCGCGATCGCCTGATAGCCGCCGAAGGGTATGCCGGTGGTCTCGACCTCGACATTGTGGCCCATCGCACGCAGGCGTTCGACCGTCGCGGCGGGGATGCCGGGTTCGACCATCAGCGTGCCGAGCGTGTCGATCTCTGTCGTATCCGCCGCGCTGCCGATCAGGGCGTCGGTCGGCTGGCGACCGCCATCGTGCATCAGCCGCGCCGCGTCGCCCGCTTCCTGCAGGTTCATGCCGTAGTCGACCAGATTGACGAGGATCTGGACATGCCCCTGCGGCTGCATCCCGCCGCCCATCAGGCCGAAGCTCATGAACGGCTTGCCGTCCTTCTTCACGAAGGCGGGGATGATCGTGTGGAAGGGGCGCTTGGCAGGCGCGTAGGCATTGGGATGCGCGGGATCGAGGCTGAACAGCTCGCCCCGGTCCTGGAACATGAAGCCCAGACCCGGCGCGACCAGCCCGCCGCCCATGCCGCGATAGTTCGACTGGATCAGGCTGACCATCATCCCGTCCTTGTCGGCGACGGTCAGGTAGGTGGTGTCGCCTTCGCCCTCCAGCTTGGGCTGGATACCCGGGCTCCCCGGTCCGAAAGAGGGGGTGGCGCGTGCCGGATCGATCAGGGCGAAACGGGTCCGCCCGTATTCGTCGCTCAGCAGCCCTTCGGGCGCGGGCGAGAAATCGGGGTCGGCATAGAAGCGCGCCACATCCTCGAAGGCGAGACGCTTGGCCTCGGTAATGTAGTGCAGCACCTCAGGGCTCCCGCGCTCCCACTGCGAAAGGTCCACGTTCTTGAGGATATTGACCATCTGCAGCGCGGCGTAGCCCTGCCCGTTGGGCGGCAGCTCGCACAGCTCGTAGCCCTTGCGGTAGGTGACGCAGGCGACGTCGACCCATTCGCTGTCATGGTTCGCAAAGTCTTCCAGCGTGAAGGCGCTGCCCTGTTCGCGCAGGTAATCGACGATGATCTTCGCGGTTTCGCCTTCGTAATATTCGTCGCGTCCGTTGCGCGCGATCCGCTCCAGCGTGTTGGCGAGGTCGGGATTGCGGAATATCTCGCCCGGCTCGGGGGCATCGCCGTCGGCGAACCAGGTTGCGCGGGCATTCCCGAAGTCGAATTCGAACCGTTCGAGGCGCGCTTCGTAGGCGGCCAGCGAGCGCTCCAGATACATCGAAATCACCGGGGCTACCGGGTGGCCTTCGCGTGCGTAACGAATCGTCGGCGCAAGATTGTCCGCCATCGACAGCTTGCCGAACCGATTGTGCAGGTCGAACCAGGCATCGACCGTGCCGGGAATCGTGATCGGCAGCGGGCCGACCGGGGGAATCGACGTGGCGTCGGGCCCAAGCTTTTCTTTCAGCTGGGCAAGCGTTTGGCCCGATGGGCTCCGGCCCGAGCCATTGATCCCGTACAGCTTGTCTGTCTTCGGATCGTAGACGATCGCGAACAGATCGCCCCCGATGCCGTTGCCGGTGGGCTCCATCAGGCCGAGCGCGGCATTGGCCGCGATCGCGGCGTCGACCGCGCTGCCGCCCGCCTTGAGGATATCGAGCGCTATCTGGGTTGCCAGCGGGTGCGCGGTGGCGGCCATCCCTTCGGGGGCGACCACCGGAGAGCGGCTCCAGTCGGCGCCTACCGGGCGTGCGCCCGGGCCGATTCCCTGCGTCGCCTGCTCCATCGTGTCGGCGGTGTTGATCGGCGCGGGCGCTGCCTCCTGGGCGAGCGACGGGCCCGCAATCAGGGCGGTTGCCGCCAGAAAACTCGTAATCGCTCGCACCGCGTTCCTCCTCGATCGCTACCGTGCGATGCAGGCTAGGCCATGGCCGGGCTTTACAAAAGGGGCGGATGCCACAACAAGCGTGCCAGCCGTGGCTCGCGCCTTCGCATCCGCAACATTTTGGATTGAAATTTCGCGAGCAGTAGCCAATGCTATTATAAGGATGCGCCGGGGAGGGCGCAGACTTTCCGAAACGCGAACTTTGACACTTGCAACTGGGCCGGTCCGATAGAACGTAACGCAACCAATAAATTCGTCGAACGTGAACAGGCCTATCCCGAGAAGCGCGCTCCGGAAAGCAGGCGCGCGGACTTTCTCGAGATCGGGGCACCTTTCGCGGACGAGCAGGCGCAGCGCCAAGCGGGCCGCTGCTCGCAATGCGGCGTGCCCTATTGCCAGGTCCACTGCCCGCTCCACAATCACATTCCCGACTGGCTGCGTCTGACCGCCGAGGGCCGCCTGCGCGAAGCCTATGACCTCTCTTCGCGCACTTCGACCATGCCCGAGATCTGCGGCCGCATCTGCCCGCAGGACCGGCTGTGCGAGGGCAATTGCGTGATCGAGTTCTCCGGCCACGGCGCGGTGACCATCGGGAGCGTCGAGAAATATCTCGGCGACAATGCGTGGAAGGAAGGCTGGGTCCGGCCCATCCAGCCCGGCACGCCGACAGGGCAATCGGTCGGCATCATCGGTGCGGGGCCCGCCGGGCTGACCGCGGCGGAATACCTGCGCAATGCTGGGCACGAAGTCGATATCTACGACCGGCACGACCGCGCGGGCGGCCTGCTGATCTATGGCATTCCCAACTTCAAGCTCGACAAGAGCGTGGTCGACCGGCGCGTGGCGCGGGTCGAGGAAGGCGGCATCCGCATCCATCGCGGCGTCGAAGTGGGCGGAGACAAGGATGGGGACGTGACCCTGTCCGAACTGCGCCAACGCCACGATGCGATCTTCGTCGCCACGGGGGTCTACCAGTCGCGCGAGCTGACCGTGGAAGGCGCGCACAAGGATGGCGTGATCCGCGCGATCGACTTCCTCACCGCCTCGAACCGCAGCGGGCTGGGCGACGAGGTCGCTGCGCATGCCGATGGCAGCCTGCTTGCCAAGGACCGCAAGGTGGTGGTCATCGGCGGTGGCGACACCGCAATGGACTGCGTGCGCACTGCGATCCGGCAGGGCGCCAGCTCGGTCAAATGCCTCTATCGCCGCGACCGGGAGAACATGCCCGGCAGCCGCACCGAAGTCGCCCATGCCGAGGAGGAAGGCGTCGAGTTCCTGTGGCTCTCCGGCCCCGCTTCCATCGAAGGCGGAGAGCGCGCGGAGCGGGTTCAGGCCAACCGCATGCAGTTGGGCGAGCCCGATGCCGATGGCCGTCGCCGCCCCGAGGTCGACCCCTCGAGCAGCTTTGCGCTCGATGCCGATCTGGTGATCCTTGCGCTGGGCTTCGAGCCCGAGCCGCTGCCCGCGATCTTCGGCGAGACCGATCTGAAGGTCAGCGAGTGGGGCACGCTCGAATGCGACGACACGATGATGACCTCGCTTCCCGGCGTCTTCGCGGGCGGCGATATCGCGCGCGGGGCCAGCCTGGTGGTGTGGGCCGTGCGCGACGGGCGCGACGTGGCCGAGCATATCGAGGCGTATCTCGCCGCCGAACGCAAGCCGAGCGCGGCAGCAGCATGACCAAGCAGGAACTGGAAGCGCTCCGCCTCGCGGCGGAAGGCATGTATCACGCCGATAGCGAACACGACGCCTGCGGTGTCGGCCTGATCGGCGAGGTCTCGGGCAAGCCGACGCGGCGCGTGGTCGATGCGGCGATCGATGCGCTGTCTTCGATCTGGCACCGCGGCGCAGTCGATGCCGATGGCAAGACCGGCGACGGGGCGGGCCTGCTGCTCGACCTGCCGGTCGACTTCTTCACCAGCGCGATCCACGCGAGCGGGCACGATGTGCGCGACGGGCGGCTGGCGGTGGGCGTCATCTTCCTGCCGCGCACCGATCTGGGCGGGCAGGACGCCTGCCGCACGATCGTCGAGGCAGAACTGATCCGCGCCGGACTGTTCGTCTACGGCTGGCGGCAGGTGCCGGTCGATATCTCGGTCATCGGGCGCAAGGCGCGCGAGACCCGGCCCGAGATCGAGCAGGTGATGATCGCCGGGCCGACGCCCGAGGAACAATCGCTCGAGGAGTTCGAGAAGCAGCTCTACGTCGTCCGGCGGCGGATCGAACGGCGCATCGTCGAGGCGCAGCTGCGCGACTTTTACATCGCCTCGCTGTCCGCCCAGTCGATCGTCTACAAGGGTCTGTTCCTCGCGGAGAGCCTCTCGACCTTCTACCCCGACGTGCGCGATCCGCTGGTGACCAGCCGGATGGCGATCCTCCACCAGCGCTATTCGACCAACACCTTCCCGCAATGGTGGCTGGCGCAACCCTTCCGCACGCTGGCGCATAATGGCGAGATCAACACGATCCGCGGCAACAAGAACTGGATGCGCACGCACGAGATCAAGATG
>MDTG01245145.1_pt1 | contig 49476 bp, 54 predicted proteins | sample 811421 | NCBI WGS metagenome assembly MDTG01 (sample SAMN05326645, study PRJNA326480) | marine metagenome | isolation source: seawater | place: Pacific Ocean: South East | collected 2011 | reverse complement strand
CATTTAGGAGCGGAAGACTTAAATTAGGGAACAGGCCTAGATTTTTTTGTTTACTTTTTTCTCCCGATTGCTATCGGGAATGGAAAAAAGTAAAGACAGAGAGATGAAAACAAAAGAGTTTAGTTATTTACTATTCAGTTTAGGTAAGTAAACATATATTCATATTAGCTTTTAGAGGCTAGATAATAATTTCTAATCACAATTTAAAATGTCAAACAAGATAAAGATAGATGCTCTTAATTATGCTATGAGCCTTCATCCTTTAACTATTTTGCCTTTCTGCGGTCGCTTTCCTTTTTCATATCCATTAACCCACAATCGTCACAATTGTGAGATTTGGTCATATTAATAAAGTAACGAACCAAATAAGCTACTGCCGCTAAAGCAATTATTCCAACTATAATTTCTTGCCAATTCATCTTGTTAATAAGTCCGTTTAATGTATTTACAAAGTTAAGGAATAAGGAATACCTTTGCTATTAAATAGCTATTTTCTATCACTTATGAGTCTAGATTTTCAGAATTTTAACTTCTCTAATGAAGAGCTAAAGAGCCTTTATACCTCTATTTTAAAACCCAGGATGATCGAAGAAAAAATGTTGATTTTACTTCGACAGGGAAAAATTTCTAAATGGTTTTCGGGGATTGGTCAGGAAGCGATTGCTGTAGGATGTACGAAAGCCTTAGAGGCAGACGAATACATTCTGCCTATGCACCGGAATTTAGGTGTTTTTACAGAAAGAAATATACCTTTGAACCGACTGTTTGCTCAATTTCAAGGAAAAATATCAGGTTTTACAAAAGGTAGAGACCGTTCGTTTCACTTTGGCGCACCTGATTATCATATCGTCGGTATGATTTCTCATTTAGGTTCTCAGTTGGGAATTGCGGATGGCATTGCCTTAGGACATAAATTAAAGAAATCAGGAAAGGTAACCTTGGCTTTTAGTGGCGACGGTGGAACTTCGCAGGGCGATTTTCACGAGTCTTTAAATGTAGCAGCTGTATGGGACTTGCCTGTCATTTTTGTGATAGAAAATAATGGCTATGGTTTATCAACGCCTTCTGATGAGCAATTTAAGTGCAAGCAATTTATCGACAAAGGAATTGGTTATGGAATGGAAGCTCATCAAGTAGAAGGGAATAATATTTTAGAAGTTTACCAAAAGGTAAGAGAACTTGCTAAAGACCTTAGAGAAAACCCAAGACCTGTTTTGTTGGAGTGCATGACTTTTAGAATGAGAGGACATGAAGAAGCTTCGGGGACTAAATATGTTCCGCAAGAGCTTTTTGATGAATGGGAAAAGAAAGATCCGGTAGTAAAGTATGAGGAATTTTTACTTAGTAAAAAAGTAATTGATCAGTCTTTTATAGAAGTTGAGCGCGCAAAAATTAAAAAGGAAATTGAAGAAGGCTTAAAAACTGCCTTTGAAGAAGAAAATGTGACTGCAAACACAGCAGAAGAGCTAAAAGATGTTTATGCACCATTCGACTATAAACAAAAGTTAGCGAGTGGAAACAAGAAAGAAATGCGATTGATTGATTCCATTGCGAATAGTTTAGATTTAGCCATGCAAAAGCACCAGAATTTGGTGTTGATGGGGCAAGATATTGCAGAGTATGGAGGCGTTTTTAAGGCAACAGAAGGGCTTGTAGAAAAGTATGGAAAAGAGCGAGTGCGCAATACACCACTTTGCGAGGCTGCTATTGTGGGTAGTTCTTTAGGTTTGTCGATTAACGGACATAAAGCTATGATGGAGATGCAGTTTGCCGATTTTGTGTCTGAAGGGTTTAATCAGATTGTAAATAATTTAGCAAAAGTACACTGGCGTTGGGGGCAAAATGCTGATGTAGTAGTTCGTATGCCAACAGGTGCGGGCGTTGGAGCAGGACCTTTTCACTCCCAGAGCAATGAGGCTTGGTTTACTCATACTCCGGGACTTAAAATCGTTTATCCATCCAGCCCTAGAGATGCAAAAGGACTCTTGTTAACTGCCTTTGAAGACCCAAACCCGGTAATGTTTTTTGAACATAAAGCACTTTACCGAAGCATAACTGAAGAAGTGGAAGAAGACTATTTTACCTTGCCATTTGGCGAAGCTAATTTAGTGAGAGAAGGCGAGGAGTTAAGCATAATTACTTATGGAATGGGAGTGCATTGGGCAAAAGATGCCGTTGATAAAATGGAGATTTCTGCAGATGTGTTAGACTTGCGTACTTTGGTTCCATTAGATTGGGACAGTATATTTAAATCCGTAAAAAAATGTGGGCGTGTTTTGGTATTGCATGAAGACACCTTATATGGAGGAATTGGAGGTGAAATTGCTGCCGGCATTAATGAACACTGCTTTGAGTACCTTGATGCCCCGGTGAAACGATTGGCTTCTTTGGACACACCGATTCCATTTGACAAAGGCTTGGAGAATAATTTTCTTCCTCAAGATAAATTAAAAGGAGTGATTGAGGGTTTGTTGGAGTATTAGTTTTCAATGAATGATAATAAAAGGTCAATAATAGTTGACCTTTTTTGTTTAATAATGAATTGATTAGATGCAGGATAATTTGTAAGTTTGTTAGAATTGATTATTATTATCTTTTGAATTACAATCCCAAAATACACAATCGCCAAAGCATTCGATTAAAAGGATATGATTATAGCCGAGAAGGGTTATATTTTATAACCATTTGTTGCCAGGATCAGGCAATGATGTTTGGTGAAATTAAAAACGGAGAAATGTATTTAAATGATGCCGGGCGAATGGTTGAAAAATGGTATTGGGAATTGGAAAATAAATATCCGGATAAAAAATGTCGCGAAATGGTGGTAATGCCAAATCATTTTCATTGTATTATTGAAAATGTAAAAACCGATGAATACGGTGATGATGGCATGGACGCCCCACCATACACATCCGCCCCACCACGTATTGACGCCCACGTAGGGACGTCCCGAATCAACAGACGAACGTGGGCGTCCCGAACCAACGGGTGACGGTGGGCGTCCCGAACCGACAAAAATTTGGAATGATTTAAACCATTCAAATGAAAATCAAAATAATCCATACGGATCGGATAATCAAAAAATAAAATCTCCATTAGGAGAAGCGGTAGGTTGGTTTAAAACCATGACCACTAATGCATATATTAGAGGTGTGAAAAACAATCAATGGAAAAAATTTAATAAACGACTGTGGCAGCGCAATTATTACGAGCATATTATTAGAAACCCAAAAGCCTATGAGCGTATTTCGAAATATATTATTGAAAATCCATTAAAATGGAGAGACGATAAGTTTTATTTGTAAATAAATGGTGAATAAATTACAAGCTTGTAGAGTTGAATGCACTAAATAAACTTGAGTCTATTTGTGGGGGTGTTTTAAGTGTAAGATTTTCAGTTGTTTTATGATTTTGGAATGTTTCCTGTATCTATAAAATCACAAAATTTAAAATAAAATACTATGGACGCATTAAAAGATAAAATCAAAGGAAACTGGAATCAAATTAAAGGTAAATTAAGACAAGAATACGCCATTTTAAACGATAATGATTTGGCTTATGAAGTAGGTCAAGAAGAAGAGTTACTTGGTAAAATACAAGAAAAGACAGGTCAAACAAAAGAGGAGATTAAAAAGTTTATTGACAATTTATAATAATTTCAAAAACGAATAGCTGAGCACAACTCAGCTATTTTTTTATATGGAAGTATTTTTAGAATCGTATGCCAAGGCGGCTCAAACTACTTTGGGTTTTTTCTGGATGGCCTTATGGGCTTTTATATTAGGCTACATTATTAGTAGCTTAATACAAGTTTTTGTTACCCAAGAGCGAATGCAGAAAAGCATGGGGAAAGACAATACAAAAAGTGTATTGTTAGGAACCTTTTTTGGGTTTCTAAGCAGTTCTTGTAGTTTCTCTGCATTAGCTTCTACCAAGTCTTTATTTAAAAAAGGAGCTTCATTCATGCCCTCACTAGCTTTCTTACTGGCTTCAACCAATTTAGTGGTAGAGCTTGGGTTTATGATTTACATTTTTATGGATTGGCAGTTTGTAAGTGGAGAATACATTGGAGGAGTTTTGCTAATTCTATTTTCATGGCTACTCTTTGCATTTACTAAGCCCAAAAATTTAATTCAATCTGCTCGTGAGCGATTAAATAAAGGTAAAAATACACACAAAGAGCATGACCACCACGACCATAAAAAGCCAAAGGTGAATTTATTTTCTTCACATGCATGGAGTCAAGTGAGTAGAAAATACTTTATGGAGTGGAAAATGGTGTGGAAAGATGTAACCATTGGGTTTACGATTGCCGGAATAGTGGCTGCTTTTGTCCCTACCAGTTTCTTTGAAAGTTTATTTACAGGGGTAGGAGAAACAACTGACTACAACTTTTGGCAGTTGTTACAACATTCTGTAATAGGGCCGATTGCTGCATTTTTTACATTTATTGGTTCAATGGGAAATATCCCTCTAGCCGCTTTGCTTTATGATCATGGAGTGAGTTTTGCCGGAGTTATGGCATTTATATTTAGTGATTTGGTAGTATTTCCGGTCTTGAGAATTAATGCTAAATACTATGGCTGGAAAATGTCGCTATATATTTTAGTCCTTTTGCTATTTGCTTTAATCCTTACATCATTAAGCTTGCATTATAGCTTTGATTTACTTCAATTACTTCCCGACTCAACCAAAGGGTCAATTACCGACAGAACCTTTTTTAAGATTGATTATACATTCTACTTGAACCTTTTCTTTTTAATAATTAGTGGTGTATTTGCTTACTTCGCTTTCTTTAAAAAAGAGAATAAGGGGGAACACGACCATGAAATGGCAGACAAAGGAAAGTTGGAAATAGTTTTAAAATATCTAGCTATTGCTTCTTACTTATGGTTACTTGGAGGAGTAGTGGTGGAGTTATTGGTGGTTTAATCTTCTCTCACCATTCCCAAATGAAACAAAGCATCTCCTTGATTCACTAAAGGAGCATTGCTGTGACCAACGATAATTCCATCTTCCGGTGCTTTAATTTTTACATCAGACTTTCCAAAAGGGTCTGTAATCCTTGCCAATACATCGTCCTTTTTAACTTTTTCTCCTGAACTTATTTCAGCTTGAAAGAGTCCCGACCTTTTTGCTCTAATCCAAGTACTTTCTTGACAATATACACTTTCACTAGATGCTTTTGCCGTTTCAATCATTCCAAAATGTTTTAAAACTCGCTTGGCTCCTTCAATACCATTTTTTATACTGAGCTCATCAAAACGCATCGACTCGCCGCCTTCGTAAACAACAATTGACTTCCCCATTTTGTATGCCTCTTTCCGCAAGGAGCGATCAATTAATTTTGACTCTAAGGTTATCGGAGCATTGAATACTGCTGCTATTTCTGCAGCACGCTTGTCGTTTGGGGCAAACCTACATTGTGGATAATTATAACGATTAGCGCCACCAGTATGAAAGTCAATGCCAAAGTCAATCTCTTTAAGCACTTTGTTGGTTAAATTATATGCCACTCTCGATGCTAAAGAACCGGTTTTACTACCAGGAAAAAAGCGATTGACATCTTTGCCGTCGGGTACTTCGCGCGAAAAATTGAGAAAACCGTAAATGTTCATCACCGGAATGGCAATGACAGAGCCACATTTTAGCTTTTCAAACATTTTACTTTTAATCATTCGGCGAATAATCTCAATTCCATCAATTTCATCACCATGAAGCCCACCGCTTAAAAGCACTGTCGGACCGGGTTTTTTACTTCTGTATACAAAAATGGGTAAATCAATTTCCGTTCCTGAAACTAATCTAGATATATTTAAATCAATGATTTTCTTTTCGCCGGCTTTTACCACCTGTCCGTCTACTGAGAGCTGCTTTGCCATAAATTAAACGCCTACTTTATCTTTTAACTTGGTTTTTTTGCCAACACTGTTTTCTACGTACTCTATAATTTTACCGGCAATGTCTACTCCGGTAGATTTTTCGATTCCACCTAAACCCGGAGAAGAATTTACCTCCAAAATCAGCGGACCTCGATTTGATTGTAGCATGTCTACACCGGCAATGCTCAAGCCCATAGCCTTGGCTGCTTTTACTGCAGCTGCCGCTTCTCTTCGCTTCAGTTTTATCATTGTGCTGCTTCCACCTCGGTGCAGGTTAGAACGAAATTCGCCCTCTTTACCTTGTCTTTTCATAGCTCCAACTACTTTGCCATCAACTACAAAAGCTCTAATGTCAGCGCCACCGGCTTCCTTAATGAACTCTTGAACTAATATACTTTTGTCCATTCCCATAAAAGCCTCAATAACTGATTTTGCTGCTTTTTGAGTTTCAGCTAATACTACGCCTAAACCTTGAGTGCCCTCCAATACCTTCAAAATCAATGGAGCGCCACCAACTGTTCTAATCAAGTGTGGAATGTCTTTTGGGTTTCTTGCAAAAGCAGTTTTAGGAATGTCTAAGTTTTCTCTGGAAAGAATTTGAATACTTCGCAATTTATCTCTTGAGCGAGTTAAAGCAACCGACTTTACCGTGGTAAATATTTTTTGCATTTCAAATTGTCGGATAATCGAAGCTCCATAAAATGTAATGGAAGCACCAATGCGAGGAATAACAGCATCTATGTCTTCGATGCGTTCCTTACCATAATATATGATGGGTTCTCTGCTTTCGTTAACGATATAACATTTTGAATGGTCGTAAACGCGCATTTCATGTCCACGTTCTTCACCGGCTTCAACCAAACGACTTGTTGAATATAAATTGGGGTTTCTTGAGAGAATTGCGATCTTCATTCTATTATTTTCTTTGTATTTATTATTTGGATGTTGTATATGATTTTGAAACGTCAACAAGGTAGCCTTTTTTTAGAAACTTCCGACCCACTAGAACAGGATACTTCATCTTTCCGCGATTGGTTAAACTTAAATCTGTTGTGCGCCTTCTACCACCTAATGTCATTTTAGTTTTAATCATGTAGCGCTTTTCAATTCTTCTGTTGCTGCTACGCACATTTTTCTGATAAAAATTTGCTGTCCTTATCGTCAGTTTTCTATATTTTTCTTTCTGTGGGTCAAGTAATTCAAAGTTTAAGTAAACCTTTTCATCAATTTCTTCTATCCATATTTTATGTGCGTGTATAGCGGTTGAATAAGCGCCTGTATCAATTTTTGCATCAATCTCGCTTAATCCAAGATCAGGGAAGTCTACTGTTTCGGAGCGACCAATTACTAATTTTGCTTTTTTATCTGCCAACTTTTTGGGTTTAATTTGTGAATAAGATTATTTCAAATTCATTATGCCAATTAGGCTTAAAATGCACAATTTTGTTGCTGTAAAATTAAAGATAGATGTCAGACGATAAAAAAGTTATTTTTTCAATGGTAAATGTCTCAAAGACATTGCCTTCAGGTAAACAAATATTAAAAAATATTTACCTTTCCTTTTTCTACGGAGCAAAAATTGGAATCATTGGACTAAATGGTTCGGGAAAATCAACCTTAATGAAAATTATTGCCGGAGAGGAAGACTCTTATCAGGGCGACGTTGTTTTTTCTGAGGGTTATTCCGTGGGTATGCTTCCGCAAGAACCGCAATTAGATCCCAATAAAACAGTTCGGGAGATTGTGGAAGAAGGTGCTGCAGAAACCGTTGAAGTATTAAAAGCTTATGAAGCAGTAAACGAAAAGTTTGCCGATCCGGATGTGTTGGCCGATGGCAATAAAATGGAACAGCTTATGCAGGAGCAGGCAAAATTGCAAGAAAAAATTGACGCTTTGGATGCTTGGGAGTTAGACACTAAGCTCAATCGAGCGATGGATGCATTGCGTTGTCCTGACCCTGAAGCTAAGGTTGAAAACCTTTCCGGAGGTGAGCGCCGTAGAGTTGCTTTGTGTAGATTGTTGTTAAAAGAGCCGGACATTCTTTTACTTGATGAGCCTACCAACCACTTAGATGCAGAATCGGTTTTTTGGTTAGAAAGACATTTGCAGCAGTATAAAGGAACTGTAATTGCAGTAACTCACGACCGTTACTTCTTAGATAATGTTGCCGGCTGGATTCTTGAGTTAGATCGCGGAGAAGGAATTCCGTTTCAAGGAAATTATACTTCTTGGTTAGAGCAAAAATCTAAGCGTTTAAAGCAGGAGGAAAAACAAGAAAGTAAGCGTCGTAAAAACTTAGAGAAAGAATTAGAGTGGTCGCGCATGAATCCAAAGGCTAAGCGAAGCAAGTCTAAAGCTCGTTTGAGTAATTACGAAAAAATGCTAAGTGAAGAAGGAAAAGAGCAAATTCAAAACCTAGAGATTCCAATTCCAAGCGGTCCGCGCCTAGGAAATGAAGTGATTGAAGCTATTGGCGTTGCTAAAGGTTATGGAGACCGTTTACTTTATGAAGATTTGAACTTTAAGTTACCACCTGCCGGAATTGTTGGGGTAATTGGTCCGAATGGCGCCGGAAAAACTACTTTGTTTAAAATGATTATGGGAGAAGAAACTCCTGATAAAGGTGAGTTTAAGGTAGGCGATACCGTTGAGATTGGCTATGTAGATCAAGCACATGCTGATTTAGATCCCGAAAAAACTGTTTACGAAGTGGTTTCAGGGGGAAGTGATCAAATGGACATTGGTGGAAAGGTGGTTAACTCCAGAGCTTATTTGTCTCGCTTTAATTTTAACGGTGGCGATCAAAACAAGAAAGTTGGTGTACTTTCCGGAGGAGAAAGAAACCGCTTGCACCTTGCAATGACGCTAAAAACTGAGGCAAACGTTCTATTGCTCGATGAGCCGACTAACGATATTGACGTAAATACTTTGCGTGCCTTGGAGGAAGGTATTGAAAACTTTGCCGGTTGTGCTGTAGTTATTTCTCACGACCGTTGGTTTTTAGATCGCATTTGTACGCACATTTTGGCTTTTGAAGGCGATGCTCAAGTCTATTTCTTTGAAGGTGGATTTAGTGAGTACGAAGAAAATAGAAGAAAACGATTGGGCGATGAACCGCAGAAGTTTAAGTATAGGAAGCTAGTAAAGTAATTTTTAATTAAGAATTGGGAATTAAGAGTCGAGAAACAAGACGCAAGAGACAAGATTTTAGAACTAAGAAGTAGTCCTTTATCTTTTGACTTTAATCTTTTATCAGATAAATAAAGACATTTGAAATTTGAAACTTGACATTCGAAAAAAATTTATGAGCAAAGTAGGAATACCTAAAGGAATGCGAGATTTTTCTCCGGAAGTAATGGCAAAGCGGAATTACATTTTCGATACCATTAAGCGAACTTTTCAGCTTTACGGTTTTGAGCAAATTGAAACGCCTGCCATGGAGAACCGTGAAACCTTGACCGGGAAGTATGGAGAGGAAGGCGATCGTTTGATTTTTAGTGTTTTGAATTCGGGTGATTATTTGAAAAAGGTGGAAGACGTCTCTTTAAAGAATAGAAATCTAGAGAACATTACACCATTGGTTTCTGAGAAAGCCCTTCGATACGACTTAACTGTTCCTTTTGCTCGTTATGTGGTGCAGCACCAAAATGAAATTACTTTCCCATTTAAGCGCTTCCAAATTCAGCCGGTTTGGCGCGCCGACCGTCCGCAGAAGGGGCGTTACCGCGAGTTCTACCAATGCGATGCCGACATCATTGGCTCTGATTCTTTATTAAACGAGGTGGAGTTAATCAAGATTTTCGATGAAGTATTGACGAATCTTGGAATGCAGGATTTTTCTATTAAAATGAATAATCGTAAAGTCTTAAGTGGTATAGCCGAAGTAATTGGCAGACCTGAAAAGATTGTTGACATTACCATTGCTATTGATAAGTTAGAGAAAATTGGTCGTGATAAAGTAAACGAAGAACTTCTTCAAAAAGGCTTAACCAATAAAGAAATTGAACAAATTCAGCCATTATTTGAGTTAAAAGGTGATAATAAAGAAGTACTCCAACGCTTAAGAAATTACCTTCAAAACTCAGAAGTGGGCTTAGAAGGCATTGTAGAAATTGAAAAAATTCTTGAAGTGATTGGTTTTTGGTCACTGAATAAAGCCAAAGTAGAAGTGGACGTTACTTTAGCTCGTGGATTGGATTACTATACCGGAGCTATTTTTGAAGTAGTTTCCAATGAAGTGAAAATGGGAAGTATTTGCGGTGGTGGCCGCTATGCCGATTTAACGGGCATTTTTGGTTTGCCAAATCTTTCCGGTGTTGGAATTTCTTTTGGTGCCGATCGTATTTACGATGTAATGGAAGAGCTAAAACTTTTCCCTACCAAACTTTCTCAAGGCACTCAACTGTTTTTTGTAAACTTCGGACATAAAGAGGAAGCTTATGTTTTACCGCTTCTGCAAAAAGCAAGAGAAAAAGGCATAAGAGCAGAAATTTATCCTGAAGCGGCAAAAATGAAAAAGCAAATGAAGTACGCCGACCAAAAGAACATTCCCTATGTAGTGGTAGTAGGAGAGGAGGAAATGAAAAGCGGAAGGCTTAGCTTTAAAAACATGCAAAGCGGTGAGCAAGAGAAGGTCAATTTTAATGAATTAATCGAAAGAATAAGTTAGATATTATGGAGGAGTTTCATTACATCAGTCGGAATTTTTTGAGTTTAAATGAAGTTGGACGGATTGTAGAAAATAAGCTTCAACTTAAGTTGAGCAAAGAGGCAGAAAAAGCGATTGTCGATTGCCGAAACTATTTAGATAAAAAAATTGAAAAAGCAACTGAGCCGATTTATGGAATAAATACCGGCTTTGGTTCTTTGTGTAATACAGAAATTTCCAAGGAAGACTTAAAACAACTTCAACGAAACCTAGTTACTTCTCATGCTTGCGGAATGGGCGCTGAGGTTCCAAAGGAAATTGTTCGCCTTATTTTATTATTAAAAATTCAAGGACTTTCTCAAGGACATTCCGGAGTTCAATTGGCTACTGTTAACCGCCTTGTCGACTTTTACAATGAAGGTGTTTACCCTGTTGTTTATGAGCAAGGTAGTCTTGGAGCTTCGGGTGATTTAGCGCCTTTGGCACATTTGTCTTTGCCTTTAATTGGCGAAGGAGAGGTAGAGTATAATGGAGAACGAATGAGTGCCAAAGCACTTCATGCTAAAATGAATTGGGAGCCTATTGAGTTGATGTCGAAAGAAGGTTTGGCACTGCTGAATGGGACACAATTTATGAGTGCTTATGCTACGCATATTTTAATTCGATTAAAACATTTGTTAAAGTGGAGCGATTTTACAGCAGCTGCTTCAATTGATGCATTTGATGGAAGAGTTTCCCCTTACAATGAATTACTCCATAAAATTCGTCCACACAAAGGGCAAATAGAGACTGCTGAAGCTATTCGCAAGCACTTAGAAGGAAGCGAAATTGCCGAACAGAAAAAGCAGTCTGTTCAAGATCCTTATTGTTTGCGATGTACACCACAAGTTCATGGAGCTACAAAAGATACGGTCAATTATGCGCGTCAAGTTGTTGAAACGGAAATTAATGCTGTTACAGATAACCCCACCGTTTTTGAAGAAGCCGATGAAGTATTGTCGGGAGGCAACTTTCACGGACAACCATTGGCTCTTGTACTTGATTACTTGGCAATTGCCATTGCTGAAATAGCTTCAATATCTGAACGTAGAACTTATAAGTTAGTCAGCGGAGAGCGAGGTTTACCGGCTTTTTTGGTGGATAATCCCGGTTTAAATTCGGGCTTTATGATTGTTCAATATGCAGCTGCTTCAGCAGTTAGTCAAAATAAACAGTTGGCTGCTCCAGCATCAGTAGATAGTATCGATTCATCAAACGGTCAGGAAGATCATGTGAGTATGGGAGCCAATGCAGCTACTAAGCTCTATCGAGTTTTAGAAAACTACGAAAAGGTATTAGGCGTTGAATGGCTAACTGCTTGTCAGGCATTGCACTTTAGGCAATACAAAACTTCTCCAAGTATTAAAAAAGTGATTGATCAGTTCAGAAAAGAGGTTGCATTTGTTGCTGAAGACCAAGTAATGTACTTGCTCATGCAAAAGGCAAGGGCGTTTGTGAATGAAACGAAAATTTAAAAAGTAGAAAATAAAAAAGCGAAAGGGTTAATCTTTCGCTTTATCTTCACTTCCTAAATCGTCAAAATTTACATCAGAGAAATTACTTGAAGAAGAATCCTTGTCATCATCATCATGACTTTCATCATCCTCTTTGCGCTGTGCTTCTAGCTCTTCACGAGGAATAATTTCCTTTCCATCGTTCATTTCGTAGATTTTCTCTAGTGTTTCTTCAAAAAACTCTTTGAAGCTGGCAAAATCTTCAGGGTATAAAAATAGTTTGTGTTTTTCGTAAAAGAACTTGCCATTGTCATTGTTAAAGCGTCTTTTGCTTTCGGTAATGGTTAAGTAAAGTTCCTCTGATTTAGTGGATTTTACATCAAAAAAATAAGTTCTATTACCTGCTCTAAGCGATTTAGAATAAATGTCATCTCTTCGCTTAGCATTTCCTTTCTCACTCTCCTCCATCAGTCAGTAGTTTTTTATCAAATGGGTTTGTTTTATGTTTCCCAACAAATCTAACTAAAATATATTTTATCTGCGGCGAAGTAGTCTTTAAAAAAATTTTTTGGTAAAACAATACAGACCTTCAAGCTTTCAAAACCTTGAAGGGGGCTCTAATTTTTAATAATTTTCTCTGTATAAACATTACCTTTCTTATCTTGTATTCTAATCAAATACAATCCACTTTGTTCGGGTAGTTCCCATCTTCTTTCTTTGGGAGAAATTTCCTGTACTTTTTGTCCTTGTAAGTTGTAGACTTCAATGCTTTGAACTTGTGCTTGCGTTTGTAGTTTTAATATTCCGTTTGTGGGGTTGGGGGAGAGTTGTATCTCACTTTTTACTTTGGTTTTCTTACTGATACTTGTTATTAGGTTACAAGTAGTTGAATCAGGATAAATACCACCTAAGCTATCTCCCATACAGATTAATGAATTAATTGTCCCTGCTAAACCACAACTACTATTAAAAGAAAATCCTGTTTTCGCGCCTACTCCTTCAATAATAAAATCATATTCCCCAGGCGATCCACAAGGATTACTATAATAAAGCTTTCTTCTGTAATGTCCACCCAAATATACTGTATCTACTGAATCAACAACTTGGTTAAATGGTGGACTCATATAAAAATCCCCATTTCTAATAGTATCTCCAATATTAAAATCGAAGTCATAGAATAGAGTATCTTGATTGCTATTTGGAAACCTTAACCAAACTTTTTTATTAGCACTGTCATTTCGAAGGTAACCAAATGTAGAGATTGAAATTTGGGCGTTCCAAGGAGGGCCACAACCATTTGGAGTCGTCTGATCTATTTCTGTTCTTTCAATAACTGAATATTGGAAGGGTGAGATTACTGTATCACCTGCAAAACGATATTCGTAGTCAATACATTTATCAGGTAAATGTTGTGACACATTTTCACTGTGTTCTAACCAATAGGCATCTTTTGTCGGGAAAGGCACATAGCCATTGTATGTTTGACTAAATGAAAATGAACAAATTAAAAACGATAAAATGAGTAGTGTTTTTTTCATAAATGGTGGTTTAGTTAATGCTAGAAAATAATCAAAACCGTTTTGAGCTTTTTACTATTCAATGAAGAAAAATACGTTAATGCGCTTCAATAATTTTCCAACAAAGGCTAAGTTATAAAAAATGTTAAGTAGAATGCAAGATTTTTAACATTTTTATTTTGAATAAATTATAAATAAAAGGCAAAAGTTTGACTGAAACTAAGCCTCCTCATCCTCCAACAATTGCTTCTGATAAGTTTCGTAGTAAACGCCTTTTTGCTCAATCAATTCGTTGTGCTTGCCTTTTTCAATCAAGCGACCTTCTTCTAAAACTAATATTTGATCGGCATGCTGCACAGAGGAAATACGATGAGAGATAATAACTGTGCTCCTTTGCTTCATTAGTGGCTTTAAGTTGTTTAGAATTTTTTCTTCTGTTTCAGTGTCTACCGCAGAAAGACAATCGTCGAAAATGAGAATATGAGGTTCATCGATAATGGCACGAGCAATGGAAATACGCTGTTTTTGACCTCCTGAAAGGGTTATTCCTCTTTCACCTAATTCCGTATCGTATTTTTTGGGGAATTCGGCGATGCTGTGGTGAATTACTGCTTTTTTGGCTGCTTCCTCTATGCGTTCAATGGGAACAACTTCTTCGGTAATGCCAAAGGAAATGTTATTTCTAATGCTATCGGAAAATAAGAAAACTTCTTGTGGTACGTAGCCAATTTCGCTTCTTAGAGCATTAAGGTTAATCTCTTTTATGTTTTTATCATCAATTAAAACTTCCCCTTCGTTGGCGTCAAAAAGTCTGCAAATTAAATCGGCAATTGTCGATTTTCCGGCGCCTGTTCTTCCAATTATGGCAAGCGTTTCTCCGGGTTTTACTTCAAAGCTAATTTTGTCTAATGCCAAAGTTCCCGACTCAGGGTAAACAAAGGAAACATCTTTAAAAGTAATTTTTCCCTTTAACTCAAAAGGTTCATCACTGGGGTTTTGAATGTCGGGTTTAGTTTGAAGAAATTCATTTACTCTCTCTTGAGAGGCTGCCGCACGCTGAATAATGGAGGTTACCCAACCCAAGGCAGTTACCGGCCAAGTAAGCATGTTGACATAAATGATGAATTCGGCAATGTTTCCTAATGAAATTTCTCCTTCAATGGCTTTTAGTCCACCAATATAAACTGTAAGTATAGTACTTAATCCAATAAGCATCATCATTACCGGAGCAAAAAAGGCCTCTAAGCGAACTAAGTCTAGGTTTTTGGATTTATATTCTTCAGCTTCTTTATCCAAGCTTTCATTCATGTATTTTTCTTTCACAAACGACTTAATGATTCGAATACCGGAAAAGCTCTCTTGCGAAAAAGTAGACAATCGAGACAAGTGACGCTGAACTACTTCGCTTTTTAAGTTGATTTTATTGCTGATGTAGTAAATTAAAATCGACAAAACCGGCAGGGGAGCTAAGGCATAAAGCGTGAGCTCTAAATCAATGCTCACCATTACGGCAACAACTAATGCAAAGCGCACCAAAAGGTTAATGGTGTACATGATTCCCGGTCCTAAATACATTCGCACTCGGGTAACATCTTCGCTAATGCGATTCATAATGTCACCGGTGTTGTTCTTTTTGTAAAAGGACATGCTCAGCTCTTGGTAGTGCTGATAGATTTCATTCTTCAGGTCGTACTCAATTAAGCGCGACATGATAATAATAGTTTGTCGGGTAAAAAACGTAAAAATTCCCTGTAAAAGAGCCAGTAGTAAAACCAGGCCGGCAAAAAATAAAAGTGCTTCTCCCAAACTCATGTTTTCGGTAAAAGATGTAAAGAAACTTATTTCGGGAGTTTCTTCGGTATCAATGGCTTCAGATGCTTCTGCTATGGATTTTAATTCGTCGGATTGCGCTACGGCATCAAAGGCTTCTCGGATTACTTGAGCCGGATAAATGGCAAAAATGTTCGATATTCCAACAAATAACACCCCTAAAATGAGTCTGTAACGATACTTCCAAAGGTATTTGTTGAGGTATTTTAGTGATTTCATTTAAGGGCTTGACCGACTTTTTAAACTTAATTTTTATAGATACTTTTGCACTCTTTTTAGGAGCGCCGAAAAGGCTTTGCAAAAATAGGATAAACTTATTTGTTAAACATATTATTTCTACGAGAATGAACGAGGTAATTGCTCCGGAAGAAGTTGCACAAGACTTGAATCCGGTTATTGAAAAAATGGCATTAAATGAGCACGAACAAGTGGTATTTTGTCATGATAAAGCAAGTGGTTTAAAAGCCATTATTGCCATACACAACACTACATTGGGACCGGCTTTAGGCGGAACTAGAATGTGGAACTACAAAAATGAAACGGAAGCATTAAACGACGTGTTGAGACTTTCTCGCGGGATGACCTTTAAAGCTTCGATTAGTGGCTTAAACCTTGGTGGTGGAAAAGCGGTAATTATCGGGGATTCATACACTCAAAAATCTGAAGCACTTTTTAGAAGATTTGGGAAGTTTGTTGACAGCTTAGGCGGCAAGTACATTACTGCAGAAGATGTTGGAATTAGTCCCAAGGACATGGAGTACGTTAATATGGAAACCAATCACGTTAGTGGTTTGCCAATAACTTTAGGCGGTAGTGGAGATCCTTCTCCGGTAACGGCTTATGGCGTATACATGGGAATGAAAGCAGCGGCTAAAGAGCAGTTCGGCAAAGATAGTCTTGAAGGATTGAAGGTTACTGTTCAAGGTGTTGGTCATGTTGGCGAGACTTTAGTAAAACATTTAACTGAAGAAGGTGCTAAAGTGACAATTTCCGATATTAACAAAGAGCGTGTTCAGGAAGTAGCAAAAAAATACGGAACTGAAGTAGTAGAAGGTGATGCTATTTACGATGTAGATATGGACATATACGCTCCTTGTGCTTTAGGAGCAACGGTAAATAACGATACGATTGCCAGATTAAAGTGTAGCATTATTGCGGGAGCAGCAAATAACCAGCTTTTAGATGAGAAAGAGCATGGCATGTTGTTGAAAAATCGCGATGTTTTATATGCTCCGGATTTCTTGATTAATGCAGGTGGGTTGATTAACGTTTACCGCGAAGTGGAAGGCATTTCTCAAGAAAGAGCGATGGAGCTGACAGAAAATATTTACAATACAACTTTGGATATTTTCAAAAAAGCAAAAACGGATGATATTACTACTCATCAGGCTGCATTAGCTTTGGCAGAGAGTAGAATAGCTTCCATTGCGGAGTTGAAGACAAGAAGGTAAGATTAGAATTTTTATACAGTTATAGAATTTAATTTATGCTCAACAGGCGACTGCTTAGAGTTAAAGTGATGCAATCACTTTATGCCCATTTTCAATCTGAAAATGCGGATCGATTTAAAAGTGAAAAAAATTTACTTTTAAGCATTAACCGAGTTTACGAACTGTATTTGCTTTACTTAGTTTTACCGCTTGAGTTAGCTGATATTGCTGAAGTTCAAATGGAGGAAGCGCGAAACAAAGTGCTTCCTACTGATGAAGATATGAACCCAAACAGAAAGTTTGTGGACAGCTTTTTGATTCAGAACTTAAGAAACAACAGTCAGCTGAAAAGTAAGATTGAAGAGCGCAAATTATCGTGGTCGGCAGAACAAGATACCTTAAAAAAGCTTTGGAAAAAGATTAAGCAGTCTAGCTTATACCTCAATTTCTTATCAGAAGAGGATCATCCACAATCGCACAGAAAGTTTATTGAAAAGTTGTACTCAACTTTTATAGTAGACAATGAAGATTTGTACAGCTCTTTTCAGGAAAAAAGTATTTATTGGGATTTTGAAGATAGCGATTTTGCCATTCACATGGCAATGCGTTACTTAGGTAAGATTAAGTCGGCAGAAAACTTCCGTACTATTCCCGAAATGTACAAAGATGAAGAGGAGGATTTGAGGTTCGTTAAGAACTTATTTAAAAGAACATTAGACAACGACGAAGAAAATAGTCGCTTAATCGACGAGAAAACAAAAAACTGGGAAGTTGAGCGAATTGCCGTATTAGATGTGTTGTTTATGAAAATGGCGATTACGGAATTTTTGCACTTTTCATCCATTCCTGTAAAAGTAACTTTGAATGAATACATAGAAATGGCAAAATTATTCAGTACACCTAAGAGTAAAGTGTTTATTAATGGAGTGTTGGATAAATTGTTGGCTGAATTTAAAAGTCAGAAAAGAATTGCTAAAATGGGTAGAGGTTTAATGCAGTAAATGTTAAATTTGAACCAACTTATAAAATTAAATTAGATAGAAAATGAAAAAAGTTTTTTGGTTAGCATCCATTGTTTTTATTGCAGCAGTTGGCTGTAATACTGCTTCAACAGAAACAGAAGAAGTAAGTACCGACTTGGTAAATAATCCAAATTCAGCTTCTGAAGACAATGCAGAAGATGCTGAAAATTTACCAAAGATTGAATTTGAAGAAACCGTCATTGACTTTGGAGAGATTTCTCAAGGAGAAAAAGTGAAACAGCGTTTTCGATTTAAAAACACCGGAAAATCAAATTTGATTATTTCAAATGCCAGTGGAAGTTGTGGTTGTACTGTTCCTCTTTGGCCAAAGCAACCAATTAAACCGGGACAAGAAGGAGAAATAGAAGTAGTATTTAATAGTAATGGGAAGCAAGGAAGAGTTCACAATACAGTAACTTTAATTGCGAACACCATGCCCAATAAAACAGTTGTTGCTTTAAAAGGCGACGTAATCGTACCAAATAAATAATTATTTATGAATTTATTAAACATATTGTTAATGGCTCCTGCTGAAGGAGGAGAAGGTGGCTTAATGTCATTTTTGCCACTTATTTTAATTGTTGTTGTCTTTTACTTTTTTATGATTAGACCTCAATTAAAAAAGCAAAAAGAACAGAAAAAATTTCGTGAAAGCTTAGGCAAAGGCGATAAAGTTGTAACCATAGGCGGAATGCATGGAAAAATTGTTGAAGTTAAAGATACAACTGTCATTTTAGAAGTAGCCAATGGAGTACAAATAACACTTGAGAAAACGGCACTTTCCTCTGATTTTACTTCAGGGAATCAAATTCAACAAAACCAAAAATAATGGATAAATTCACGAAAAATTTACTTCGTGAAAAATCGCATTAATCGCTTAGTTTTAAAAGTTAGCAATGGGAAGATTAGGTTTAGTGAAAAAGCCTATATCTTCCTTTTGTGTTTATTGTTATCTACTTTTTTCTGGTTTTTATCTTCTCTTTCTGATATTTACACAACAACATTAAGTGTAAAATTAAAATACAATTCCCTCGATGAGTCTTTTATTTTAACTGAAGAGCCACCAAAGCAGCTTTCTTTTAAAGCAAGGTCTTCCGGTTTTGAACTTCTGGGTGAACAGCTTTCACTGAATAGAAATGAAGTTGAAGTTAATCTTCAAGATGCAAAATCTGAAAAAAACAATCGGTTTTTTATATTAACCTCTGTTGTTAAGCCTTCAATTCGAGAAGAGTTAGATGCCGATATTGAGCTGTTGGACTTAGAAAGTGACACTTTGTGGCTCAGCACAGAGGAACGCCTAAAAAAGAAAGTAAAAGTAATTCCTCAAGTGGATTTGTCATTTAAATCAGCTTATAAGCTACGTTCAAAAATTGAGTTAAATCCTAAAACGGTTGAAGTATTAGGACCAAAAAGTTTTATCGATAGCCTGCTTGAGATAAAAACAGTGCTTTATAAGGCAAAAAACATAGATGATAGTATTAAAGTTAAACTAAAGCTCATTGCGCCTGCCAATGTTAATGGTTTCCGCATAGAACCTGAGGAAGTAGATATTCTAATTCCTGTTGAAAAATATACTGAGAAACAACTTACAGTTCCTGTGAAGGTAAATAACGAAATGAGTCAGAATTTGATTATTCGAACTTTTCCGGATGAAGTGGAGTTGACTTTCTTAGTTCCAATTAGTAAATTTAATAGCTTGTCAGCATCTCGTTTAGATGCAGTTGTTGATTATAATAAAGAGAGTAGTAAAAGTCAAAAACTCAAGATTAGCTTGCAAAACTTACCTGATTATGCAGTTTTGCGTAAAATTGAACCTGAGCGAGTTGAATACATCATTAGAAAATAGCATAATATGCTGAGAATAGGAATTACAGGTGGCATTGGTAGCGGAAAGTCTACCGTTTGTAATGTTTTTAAAAACTTAGGTGTACCGGTTTTTTCAGCCGATATAGCCGGTAAGCAATTGCTTAATAAAGATGAGTTAACTAAGCAAAAAGTAAAAAAGCACTTTGGAGATGAGATGTACACCTCCGAAGGAGAAATTGATCGTAAACGTTTAGCACAGCTGGTTTTTAGTGATCCTAAGGAACTAGAAAGGTTAAATTCAATTATTCACCCAAGAGTAAAAGAAAAGTTTGAAGAATGGTCAAAAAATCACTCGAATAAACCTTATGTGATAAAAGAAGCGGCTATATTGTTTGAAACCGGTTACTATCAGGATTTAGATAAAATTATTAATGTTTTTGCTCCAAAAGAGCAAAGAATTAAAAGAGTAATGAAGCGAGATGAGGCCGGCAGAGAAGAAGTAGAACGAAGAATGCGATTTCAGTATTCAGATGATGAGCGAAACAATTTAGCCGACTTCATTATTATGAATGAAGATGGACAGGAAATGGAATTACTTCCTCAAGTAATGGAGTTGCACGAATTATTTTTAAATCAATCTAGTCAATGGTAAAAATATTTACAGTTGAGCAGATAAGAGCAGCCGACCAGTATACAATTAAGCACGAACCAATCGATTCGATTGACTTAATGAAACGAGCGGCAAATAAAGCCTTTGAGTTTTTATATAATCAACTTTTAAAAGAAGAGCAGAAAGAACATTTTACTTTTTTCTGTGGTACCGGAAACAATGGTGGTGATGGATTGGTGATGGCTCAAAGGTGCTTAGATGCCGGAATTCCTCATCAACTTTTTGTTGTTGAGTTAAGCAAAAATTACTCTAATGATTTTAACGAAAACCTGGAGATTTATAAAAGCATAGGTGGGGAGTTTATAGTTCTAAATGAAAGTAATTGCGATTTTGAGATTGATTCAAAATCAACGATCATAGATTGCATTTTTGGAACGGGTTTAAATCGAAAAGTTGAGGGTTTTAGCTCCGAAATAATTCGACAAATTAATCAAAAGTCGAATTTTACAGTCTCCATAGATATTCCTTCCGGCTTATTTGCAGAAGACAATAGTGGCAATGATGCCGCTTGTATTGTTCAGGCTCAACATACCGTAAGCTTTCAGTTTCCAAAGTTGGCATTTTTATTTCCCCAAAATGAAGTGTTTGTGGGAAATTGGCATTTGGTGAACATAGGCTTGCACCCTGAATATGTTAAAGAAACAAAGACTCCATTTCATCTCATTCAAAAGTCTGATCTTGCTACTTTATTGCCTCAAAGAGGAAAGTTTGCTCACAAAGGCAATTTTGGCCATGCCTTAATTATTGGAGGATGTAAAGGAAAGTTTGGTGCCATTATTTTAGCAGCAAAGTCGGCATTGCGTTCAGGCTTAGGCTTGTTGACTTTACACATTCCTAAAATGGCGAATACAATTTTGCAAACTTCTGTTCCTGAAGCGATGGTACTTTTAGATGAAAATGAAGAGGAGTTAAGCAAAGTAAACTTCAAGCAAAACTATACTGCTATTGGTATAGGTCCCGGAATGGGAACAAATCAGTCAGCGGCAAATGCGCTAAAGCTCTTAATTCAAGAATCTGCAATACCAATGGTGATTGACGCAGATGCACTGAATATCCTTGCCGAAAATAAAACCTGGCTATCTTTTTTAGCGAAAGGGACGATTTTAACACCTCATCCAGGAGAGTTCAAACGCTTGGTAGGTAGTTGGTCTGACGATTATGAAAGACTACAGTTACAAATCGAATTAGCCAAATGCTATGAAATATACGTCGTTTTAAAAGGGCATTACACATCAATTGCTACTCCTGCCGGAGAAGTGTTTTTTAACTCAAGTGGAAATTCAGGCATGGCAAAGGGCGGCAGTGGTGATGCACTCACCGGAATCATTACATCACTTTTGGCACAGAGAATACCTTCAAAAGAGGCTTGTATTTTAGGAGTTTACATACATGGATTAGCCGGTGATATCGCTTCTAAAAAAATGGGGTTAATTTCAATGCTGCCTTCTGATTTAATTGATTGTTTGGCTGAAGCCTTTGAGGAGCTGGAGAAAGCATAGGAAACCTCATTTAAAAAGCCCGCTACCGACGATTGTCAAATAACGGGCTCCAACCAAACCAAACCAAAATTTCCATTTTGTTGTCTGTTATAAAGACAAATGGAAACCGGTTTTGTTCTTTTAAAAAGTTAAAAAATGAAAATTTATTCCTCTTCAATTAACCATAGGGCTTCTTCTAGCTCTCCCTTGGTTTTATTGTCGTTTTTAGCTTCAGCTAACTCTATTCCTTTACGGTAAACAGTTTCTGCGGCACTTAAATCGTCTTTAGTTTCAAAAAGCTGACCTAGTTTGTAATACGCACCTAAGTAATTGGGATCAGTATTAATGAGTTCTTCAATAATTGTGATGGCTTTGTCAATATCACCTATTTTTTCATATTCAAGAGCCAATGCATAGGTGAGAAAACTGTCGTTAGGGTCAGTTTTCATCATTTTTATTATCTCCTCAAGTCGGTCTGAATTGCTCATAAGTTATTGCGAATATACTGCAAAATTTCTTCATATTGTGAAGGTTCAAACCACTTTATTGATTGATCTTTTTTGAACCAAGTTAATTGGCGCTTGGCGTACCTTCTGCTGTTCACTTTTATTTTCTCCACCGCTTCATCTAAGCTTGTATTTCCTTCTAAGAAATTAAATAGTTCGCGGTAGCCAACAGTTTTTAACGCATTTTTATTTTTGTATTGATGAACTGATTTCACTTCTTCTAAAAGTCCATCATTCATCATTAGATCGACTCTTTTGTTGATGCGCTCATAAAGAACCTCACGATCCATAGATAATCCTATTTTGATCTCCTTAAAAAAGCGTTCAACTTTCTTTCCTTTTCTTATTTCTGAATATTTTTTTCCACTAATCAAGCAAACCTCAATGGCGCGCATCAACCTTTTGCTGTTGTTCAAGTCAACTTCTTTATAGAATTCAGGATCTAGTGACTTTAGTTGTTCTTGCAGACTTTCAATGCCTTGGTTTTCTAAATCACTATTCAGCTTTTTGCGAATTTTTTCATCTGCTGTAGGTACTCCTTCATCAAAACCTTTGCTGATGGCATCGATATACATGCCGGAACCGCCGCAAAGCACTGCATTTTGCCTTTCTTTGAAATAGTTCTCTAAAAAGGGAATAACTTCTTTTTCAAAGTCGCTCGCATTGTAATCTTCTGTTATCGATCGATTGTTAATAAAGTGATGTTTTACTGCTGCTTGCTCCTCAGCGGTTGGCTTTGCAGTACCGATGCTTATTTCTTTAAAAAATTGTCGTGAATCAGCAGAAATAATTTCGGCGTTTAAATCTTGAGCCAATTTAATTGCCGTTGCTGTTTTACCAACTGCTGTTGGTCCAATGATGTATATTAAGTTGCCAATTTTTTTCAAACTTAAAGGTATTCCTCATAATCATCTAAAGAGTCGAAATCATCAGAGTTGAATAAATCTTCATCGCCTTCTTCTTCCTCTAGATCTTCTCCTAAAATTTCTTTCATCAAAATTGACTGTGCATCATCGCCACTGAGTCTTTTCTCATTTTCATTCGGCGCTTTTCCTTTTTGATTGACTACTTTGCCCTTTGAATCAGCTTCTTTTTCTTCAATGGCAATTACTTCCAATTCAAATTTCCATTCACTCAAGTAGTCATAAATATAAGTTAAGCAATCGCCTTCTTCTTTTAAAACATCGCCAATCTTTACATTTTTCATTACATGAGAATGGTCGTCATCAGAAAGAGACTCCAGAGAATATTCAGCTTCGGCTTGCCAACCGTCACCACTCACTAAAAAGGACGCTAACTGATTGCCTTCAAAGCTAAAAGCACTTAAAATAGCTTTGTGTAAGTCTTCTAAATTTGCTTCAGAATTAATTTCAATATCTCTGAAAATAATATCGTTGTGCTCCAACAATACCTTAATGGTGAGTGCTTTCATTTTTCTTGTTTTTTTGGAGTTAATCCCATTTTTTCAGCTAAGTGAACCATGTAATTAAATGCTTCTTCTTCGTTGTTTTGAATATCTCCATCCAAAATGGCTTCTTTAATGCTGTTTTTAATTATGCCGACTTCTTTTGAAGGTTTAATATCAAAAGTTTTCATAATCATCTCTCCTGATACCGGAGGTTGCCAATTACGCAGTTTGTCTTTTTCTTCAACCTCTTTAAGCTTTTCTTCAACCAATTCAAAATTAGTTAAATATCGCTTCATCTTTTTCGGGTTCTTCGTCGTAATATCGGCAGCACAAAGTAACATTAAATCATCGATGTCATCACCGGCTTCAAATAGTAAACGACGAATCGCTGAATCTGTTACCGACTCTTTTACTAGTGCTATTGGGCGCAAGTGGAGTTTAACCAACTTTTGCACATATTTCATTTTGTGGTCTAAAGGGAGCTTTAGCTGCTTAAATATTATTGGCACCATTCGGGCGCCCTTATCTTCATGCCCGTGAAATGTCCACCCTTGTTTTTTATCGAATCTTTTTGTGGCTGGTTTAGCTATATCATGTAAAATTGCTGCCCAACGAAGCCATAAATCATTCGTGTTTTGAGATAAATTATCTAGAACTTGTAGGGTATGATAGAAATTATCTTTATGTCCTTTGCCATCAATCACATCAACTCCATACAAGTCTACCATTTGTGGAAAAATATACTGTAATAATCCTGAATCAAAAAGTAGTTTAAATCCTACAGATGGCTTTTCTGCTTCTATAATTTTATTGAGTTCATCGGTAATTCTTTCTTGAGAAACGATTTTAATTCTTTTTTTCTCATCTTGTATAGCTTGAAAAGAGCGATCATCGATTTTAAAACCCAACTGTGTTGCAAAGCGGATGGCACGCATCATTCTTAAAGGGTCGTCGGAGTAGGTGATATGTGCATCAAGTGGAGTTTTGATCAATTGGTTTTTGAGGTCAGCTTGACCATTAAAAGGGTCAACTAGTTCCCCGTAGCGCTTTTCATTAAGACAAATAGCCATTGCATTAATGGTAAAGTCCCTGCGATTTTGGTCGTCTTCCAAACTTCCATCTTCTACTATGGGTTTACGAGAATTCCTTTGATAGGACTCCTTACGAGCTCCTACAAACTCGACTTCCCAATCTTTGTACTTTAGCATGGCAGTTCCAAAGTTTTTAAACACTTTTACTTGCCCTTTTTTGCCAACATTTTGAGCTACCTGTTCGGCTAGCTTTATGCCACTTCCGACGCAAACAACATCAATGTCTTTACTTGTTCTGTTTAAGAACAAATCTCTTACATAACCACCTACTAAATATGTTTCTAAGCCAATTTCATCGGCTGCTGCTGATATAATTTTAAAGACCGGATCTTGGAGCTGTTCTTTCAAAAGAAGAAATTTTTGCAAAGTTAAGTTTATTCAATTTTATAGAAATGTGGAAAACTGAGAAAGCATTACTTTCTGAGAATTTTCACCTCTCCATTAGATCTAATTTGAATAATTTTTGATGGTTTGCCACTCATTTCTTCCTCCGAAATGTTTGGGAAAACAAAGTCGAGTTGATCTAAGAGTTCAGTATTGATTTCATCATAGCTCATTGGGCTTGGTTCTCCACTAAAATTAGCTGAAGTAGAGACAATGGGTTTATTGTGCTTTTTCAAAATTTCATTTATCGCTCCATTTTTGATGTATCTCATTCCAAGGCTTCCATCTCGATTTAGAACATTTTTTGCAACGTATTGCCCATCATCCATTACAATAGTTATTGGTTGGTCATTTAGGTCAATCATATCCCAAACCACTTCCGGGATATCCTTAAAACATTGATTCACCATTCGGTCGGAATTCACTAAAATGATAAAACTCTTAGATTGATCTCGCCTTTTTAAGTCAATTATTTTTTGGACTGCTGCTTCATTAGTAGCATCGCAACTTATGCCATAAATGGTATCAGTTGGGCACAAGATGATGTTTCCTGACTTTAAATTCTGAACAGCTTCTTGTATAGCTTCGGTTTTTGTCATACTGCAAAATTAAGCATGCAATATTTTTGGCTTGAGTTTTGTTTTAAATATGTTGAATATCTTTGAAAAATATGGCAGTTAAAAACTACATTTATCCTTTTTGCTTGCTATTACTTATGTTTAATGGTAATTCTATTGTAGCTCAAGAAGTTTCTAATGAAGAGAAACGCATAACAAAGTCCGTTATTTACAAAGGCGACACTATTCCCATGCTCGACTTGAAAATGGTGCCAATTTATCCACCAATTGAGTTCAAAAACAAGCGTGAGAAGCGTAAATATGATCGTTTGCATCGTTATGTGGTCAAAGTCTATCCTTATGCAGAAGTAGCGGGTGAAATGCTTCGCTATTTTGACGATACACTTCAGTCATTTAAAACTGAACATGCCAAAAAGCGTTATTTAAAGAGTGTTGAGGAGCAGTTAAAAGAAGAATTTGGAGATGAGTTGAAAAAGCTAACCATCAAACAAGGAATTATTTTAGTAAAGCTTATTGATCGTGAGACCGGAAACACTTCTTATGAATTAATTAAACAACTTCGTGGTTCTTTTTCAGCATTTATTTGGCAATCCTTAGCAAGACTATTTGGTTCAAACTTAAAACTCGAATACGATCCTTATGGAGAGGACTATATGATTGAGGACATTGTTTTACGCATAGAAAGCGGTGAAATACCTTATGAAAAAAGAGAAAAGAGGATGTGATTTACTTTACCAACCCCACCTTCTCAAACACCTCCCAAAAGCGTTCATTCGCTTCTTTGGTACCTATTGTTAATCGAATTGTTCCTTCTGCGCCAAAGTTATCACCCGGACGAACCATTACGCCTTCGTCAAGCATTTTTGAAGTAAGTTCCAAGGAAGGAATAGGGGACTCAAATAATATGAAATTTCCCTGAGTTGGCCAATACTTAATACCCGCTGACTCAAACTTTTGGTACAACCATTTTTTTCCTTCCCAAACCATTTCTTGAGATTTCTTTACATGTTCTTCATCTTTTAAAGCGGCATAAGTTGCAATTATAGGCAGAGTTCCAATGCGGAAGGGACGAAAAATTTTATTTAAATATTCGCCAATTTTTGGAGTTGTAAATCCATAGCCGATTCTCAATCCTGCTAGACCGTAAATTTTTGAAAAAGTGTGTAAACCGATAATATTTTTCCCGGCTTTTACATAGTCAATGGCATAAGGAAAGTCGTCGGCATCAACAAAATGAAAATAGACTTCATCATAAACGACAATTACATTTTCAGGTAATTGGTTTAACAACTCATCCATTTTGTTCTTTTCAATATAAGTACCTGTAGGATTGTTTGGATTGGTAATAAAAACCAAGGCCGTCTTTTCATTTACGGCATTTAAGATTCCTTCTACATCCAATTGAAAATCAGGTCGGCTTAATGGAATATCAATAACTTTACCGCCTTCAAGTTCAATAATGTTTTTGTAGGGAGAAAAAGTTGGCGTGCTGATAATGCACTCAGATCCAACAGATACTAATCCTCGGCAAATTATTTCAAGCACTTCAACACCACTATTGGCTGTGATGAATTGACCACTTTTTATTTCTTGCTTGTAATGTTCAGCTAAAACGTCTTGAAATTGGTAATCGTCGTAGTGGTCATATTCGTAAACACCATCTAAAGCATTTCTCATTGCCTCCAAAGCCTTTGGAGAAGCACCTAATAGGTTTTCATTGGAAGAAAGCTTGTAAAATTTATCCCAATTGGTTTTGTTGGGAGTTGGTTTTCTTAATTGAAAACGTGTAGCTTTTTCAATATGATCTTTAAATAAAGGGTGTTTTTTCGACGATTCGCTCATTAGAAAATAGGATTTTTACAGTGGTCAAATTTAATCAAATTGCCATTTAGAACTAAATGAAAAGAGTTTAAGCAATGGCTTTTCTAAAACGTTCGATATGTGCATTGTCACCTTGAACGTAGATTAAATCATTCTGAAGAATTTTTTCTTCCGGTCGAATGTTTGAAATCATTTCATCTTTTCTTGAGATTGCAATGACATTTACGCCAAATTTATTTCTAAAGTCTACCTCTTGAAGACTTCTTCCTACCGGACTTCCGCTATCTCTGTTGACTCTAATACACGTAATATTAAAGTCAGGTATTTGATTGCTTTTAAGTGTTTTGGGCTGCTTAAGTTTCTCCTGAAATAAATGATAGTTGTCTGAACGAATAGTTTCTATAAATTGATTGATATCATCAGAAGGAACTAAGAAGTTGTGAAGAATTCTAGAGAAAATCTCTACTGAAGTTTCAAATTCTTCCGGAATTACTTCGTCTGCTCCTAAAGCTTTTAGTTCGTCAATCTCCTTAACATATCTGGTTCTTACCAATAAGTAAACCGATTGTGTAATGTTTCTTACTGTGGTAATCACAGCTTGAGTAGCATGATTATCGGATATGGCAACCACCACAGCTCGTGCTTTATAAACATTAAGGTGGTTTAAGATGTGTGACTGAGCTGCATCTCCATAAATTATTGGAACTCCATTTGCCTTTTCTCTTCTAACGGTCTCTGCGTTTAGCTCTACAACTACATAAGGAATATTGCTAAACTCAGCCGCTTTAGCTAAATTAGAGCCATTGATTCCATAACCTACAATAATCAGATGGTTTTCTAACTCATCATCTGACTCTCCATTTAATTCTGCTTCAATTTTTCTATTTATATCCAATGGTCTAGCTACTTTGGTTTTCAGAAACCAGTCGGCCATTCTTTCTGCGTAAATTATTACAAATGGAGTTAACAGCATTGAAGTAATAGAAACAGACAGGAAATACTGGTTTAACTCACTTGATAATAGGTTGTATTGAATGCCAACTTTTGATAAAATAAATGCAAACTCACCAACCTGAAATAAAGAAAGTGCGGTAAGAATAACCGTTTTTGGAGGGTATTTTAAAACACCTACTGCTATTCCTGTAATAATCGATTTTACCACAAAAACAATTACTACAAGCAGTAATACAATCCAAACATTTTGGATAAAAAAGTTTAGATCAAGTAGCATTCCTACGGAGATGAAAAAGAAAGAGGTAAATAACTCTCTAAATGGAAGAATGATACTTGTTGCTTGGTGACTGTATTCAGATTCAGAAATAATTAGTCCCGCTAAAAAAGCACCTAAGGCCAAGGACAGCCCGGCTTCTGAGGTTAAAAACGCTACCGCAAAACAAATGGTAATGGTAGTTAGTAAAAAAAGTTCTTTACTTCTAGTTTTGGCAATAATGTGCATTAAGCGAGGAACAACATATCGAGCAAGGACTATCGTGATTCCAACTACAATTAGAGATTTTATTAAAAGTGAAATAATACTTCCTGTAACATCGGTAGAATCTCCTGACATAATAGGAGTGACTAACATCATAGGAACAACTATAATATCTTGAAAAATAAGAATGGCTAAGGCATTTCTTCCGTGAGCTGTTGATATCTCATTGCGATCTTGTAATACTTTTAAAACGATTGCGGTACTCGATAAAGAAAAAAGAAAACCGACAAATACAGCTTCGTTCCATTTAGCACCAAAAAGATAGTAGGTTGCTGCGGCGATAATAACTGTTAGTCCAACTTGCAAAAATCCACCAATAAATACCGTTTTTTTAATTTGTGCAAGTTGTTTAATGGAAAGCTCCATTCCAATCACAAAAAGCAGCAGAATTACTCCAATTTCAGAGATCACTTCTACTTGCTCTACAGCATTTACAAGGCTTAAGCCGTAAGGACCAATGATGGTACCACTGATTAAAAAGCCTAAAATTGATGGGAGCTTTAAACGTTGCAATATAAATACAATGGCAACCGAAAAGCCGAGTAATATTAGAATGTCTTGTAATAGTGGTAGATGCATTCGAACTAATTGAGTAGTTAAACGAAATCAAATTTACATTAATTTTTAGGTGTATCTACAATTAAATTTATTTAAGACTTTTGTGTCCGAAATAAGATTTTTATTTTACATTTGCGATATTAAAATAGAGTAACAAAGTGCAAATCTTGCCGTAGAAATTATTGTTTAATATCTTAAGCCGAAAATGAATTCTCTAAATAGTTTAAAATACAATAAATGGATAAGAGTTGCTGTATTTAACTTTATGATTACCGCAACAATGGGCTTGCTTTTAAGAGCCGCTTTTGTTTGGGAGATTAGCTGGCTTGATTACCGTAAAATGTTGCACGGTCATTCGCACATTGCCATGCTCGGCTGGATATATTTGGCACTCTATGCGCTAATTGTTCATGCTTTTGTGCCTAAAGAAAAACAAGAGTCGCCTTTTTACAATCGTTTGTTTTGGATAACACAATTTAGTGTGGTGGGAATGATGATTAGTTTCCCAATACAAGGTTATGACACTTTTTCGATTATCTTTTCAACAGCACACTTACTCCTGTCTTATGTTTTTGGAATTAAAGTTTGGAGAGATACAAAGCCATTGAATTCTTTTAGTATTAAATTACTGCGAATTAGCATTGTTACATTATTTATTTCTTCAATTGGCTTGTGGGCTATGCCAATAATAATGAACACTGCTGCAAGTCAAACGGCATGGTATTACATTGCTGTGCAATTTTACCTGCATTTTCAATTTAACGGTTGGTTTATTTTAGCATTAATTGCATTGATTTTTAAATATCTAATTGAAGATAAACAACTAAAAATTGAAGTAAAAGACTATCAGTTGTTTTTAGCTTTTTATTTACCGGCTTTACTGTTTACTTTTTTCCACGTTTTAACTTGGGCTTACGGAAGATCATTTTCTTACATAATAAATGGAGTAGGGGTCGTTTTTCAATTGATTGCTATTCTAATACTATTTAAATATATACTTGCAACTGCTTTTAAGAATACAAAAGGTAAAAACTGGAGATTACTCATCGTCTTTGCCTTTTTATCATTGATTTTTAAAACGGTCATTCAGGTAGTTTTGGTGATTCCGGAGTGGGCGAGGATTTCTACCGAAATTAGAAATTTTATGATTGGCTACATTCATCTAATTAATTTGGGAATTCTTTCCTCCGGACTATTTTATCTATTAAGAAACCAATTAAGAGTCTTGGATTTTAAATGGGAAATGGGACTTTTTTTATTTGGTGTATTTGCTACTGAAATCTACTTATTCCTACAGGGTTACTATTATTGGCAGGCTTTAGGTCGATTGACTAATTATCATTTTGTACTCTTTTTACTTTCAATTCCAATGCTATTGGGAATTGTGATTGTGTTTTTTAGAAATCTTTCAGATAAAAAAGTCTTAAATAATTTGTAAACAACTGTTAATTTATTATATTCGAAAACTGAAAATCAAACTTTAAAAATTAAACTTATGAAAAAGATTAGTCTCAGTATTGTCATTGTTTCTATTGTTGCTTTAGCTGCCTGCGGTGGCGGAGGAACAGAGAAAAAGGAAACTAAAAAGAAGGAAAAAACAGAAGAGAAGGCAGAAAAGGAGGTGCCTCAGTCAATTAAAGAAGGAAAAGGAGTTGGAGCAATTGATCATGTAAAATTAACTGAAGAGTTAGATGAAAGTATGATTCAAGTTGGAGAATCAATTTATGATATGAAATGTGCTTCTTGTCACAAATTGTCTGATCAGCGTGTGGTAGGTCCGGGATTTGCCGGAATTACTAACAAGCGAAAACCAGAGTGGATTATGAACATGATTACCAATACTGATGCTATGTTGGAAGAAGATCCGGCTGCTCAAAAGCTATTGGAAGAATGTTTAACTAGAATGCCAAATCAAAATGTTTCTGTTGGAGATGCTCGTCAAATCCTAGAATTCTTTAGAAAGAATGATATGGAGACGGTAGGCAGTAAAGACGGAGCTATCGAATCGTAAACCAATTTAAAACCTTTAATAAAAATGAAAACTAAATTTATTACCCCAATAGCTGCCATTTCGGTGTCGCTTTTTGCGATGTCATGTGGTCAGCAGGCTTCTACCGAAAAGGTAGTAACCGGAAACGCTGCGGAAAAAGCATACGTAGCACCTGGAGAGCACGACGAATTTTATGCTTTTATGTCAGGTGGCTACAGTGGTCAAATTACGGCTTACGGATTGCCCTCAGGAAGATTGTTAAAAGAAATCCCTGTTTTTTCTATGTATCCTGAAAATGGATATGGTTACAGTGAAGAAACCAAGCCAATGTTTAACACTTCTTATGGTCATGTGCCATGGGACGATTCTCATCATATTGAGCTTTCTCAAACCGACGGAGAGTTTGATGGAAGATGGTTGTTTGTAAACGGAAATAACACACCCAGGATTGCAAGAGTTGATTTAAGCACTTTTGAAACAGTTGAAATTCTTGAAATTCCGGATGTTGCAGGCTTACACTGTGCGCCATTTATTACAGAAAATTCTGAGTACTTGGTTTCAGGAACTCGTTTTTCTGTTCCCATTCCTCAAAAAGATGTGCCCATTGAAACTTATAAAGAAAACTTTTCAGGTTTGATTAATTACGTTTCTGTTGATCCTGAGCACGGACACATGGAGTTAGCTTTTCAAATTGAAATGCCCGGCTTTAATTATGACTTAGCTAGAAATGGTAAAGGTAAATCTCACGGATGGAGTTTTTTAACTACTTATAACTCTGAACAAGCACATTCATTGTTAGAAGTAAATGCTTCTCAAAAAGACAAGGATTTAATGGCGATTATCAATTGGAAGAAAGCCGAAGAATACTTAGCTGAAGGGAAGTTTACAGAGCGTGAAACTTCTTATTATCACAACTTGATGGATGAAGAAACCGGTATTGTTTCTTCTAAAGAAATGAAGAAAACTAAAATCTTAAACCCGGCAGATTGCCCGGATATGGTTTACTTTATTCCGGTTCCAAAATCACCACACGGTTGTGATGTTGATCCAACCGGTGAGTACATTGTAGGTAATGGTAAGCTTTCAGCTGATATGTCAGTTTATTCATACACTAAAATTATGAAGGCCATTGAAGAGAAAAACTTTGATGGAGAAATTGATGGTATCCCAGTAATTAACTATGAAGCGGGTTTACATGGTATTTTAGAAAAACCAGGTTTAGGTCCATTACATACAGAGTTTGACGGTAGAGGAAATGCTTATACAACATTCTTTATTTCTTCTGAAGTGGTGAAATGGGACGTAGAAACGAAAGAAATATTAGATCGTCAGCCTACCTTTTATTCTCCAGGTCACTTAGTGATTCCCGGTGGAGAAACCAAAAAGCCTGATGGTAAGTATTTGGTTGCGATGAATAAGATTACCAAAGACCGCTATTTGCCTACCGGACCGGAATTGGCTCACTCAGCTCAGTTATTTGATATTAGTGGTGAAAAAATGGAATTAATCTTAGATTTTCCAACGAAAGGTGAACCTCACTATGCACAAGCAATTAGTGCTGATAAGGTGAAGCCAAATGCAGTTAAATTTTACGACATTGCTCAAAATAAACATCCTTATGCAACATTGGGTGAACGTAAATCTAGAGTAGAGCGTGAAGGGAATGAAGTACATGTATACATGACTGCTATTCGTAGTCACTTAGCGCCTGATAATATTGAAGGTGTAAAAGTAGGTGATAAAGTGTACTTCCACCTAACTAACTTAGAGCAAGATTGGGATGTGCCTCATGGTTTTGCTGTTCAAGGTGCTACTAACGCAGAGTTATTGGTAATGCCGGGTCAAACACGTACTTTGCTATGGGAGCCTAATCGAGTAGGAGTTTTTGCATTTTATTGTACAGATTTCTGTTCGGCACTTCACCAAGAAATGTCAGGTTATGTTAGAGTTTCTCCAAAAGATTCAGATGTTGAATTAAAGTGGGGATTAAATGAAGCTTTGAGAAATAACCAAGAAGCAGCCAATAAATTTTACGAAAAACAAAAACAAGAGCGAGAAGGTCTCGCTTCCAGTAATAAATAAGTAAAATAAAAGCCCGGCGTTTTTGTCGGGCTTTTTTAAAACACTTTGTGATGCAAAAAAGTAAAGCCCCAAGAGTATGGATGAGCATAGCCATCCTTTCGTTAATCGGCGTATTTTTCTTTCCATTATGGCAAATAACATTAGATGCCGCTCAATTCCCCGAAGGATTGAGAATGGATATATGGATTAATAAAATCTCAGGCAGTAGTAAAAATATTATTCAAAATGTAAATATTTTAAACCACTACATAGGAATGCAATATATTGAGCCGGACTCAATAAAAGAATTAAAGTACTTTCCTTATGTAAATATTGGCTTGATTGTTCTTGGTGTACTTGCTTTTATCATCAATAAAAAATGGTCCTATTTATTCTGGGTGATTTTAGTAGCTATTTTAGGTGCTTTAGGAATTTACGACTTTTATTTGTGGTTGTATGACTATGGACATAACTTAGATCCAATGGCACCGATTAAAATACCGGGGATGACCTATATGCCTCCACTACTTGGCGAAAAAGATTTGCTGAACTTCTATGTGACTTCTTACCCTGCTATTGGCGGTATTTTGTTAGGTGTGGCAACAATTAGTGGAGCATTTGCATTTTTAAGTTATAAAAAGCCAAAAAGAAAATACTATTAAGTAACATTTAGGATGAAAAAATTAAAAACTTTAAAGCAGTTATTCATTTTCAGTGTAGCTGCTTTTCTTTTAAGTTGTCAGGCAGAGCCTGAAAAGATAAACTTTGGCGAGGATCATTGTGATTTTTGCAAAATGAGCATTGTTGATCCGAAATTTGGAGCAGAACTAGTGAGCGATAAAGGAAGAGTTTTCAAATTCGATGCAGTGGAGTGCATGATTCCTTTTATGAATGAGAACAAAGAAACAAATTTTGAGTACGTACTAGTCATTGCTTTTGATCAGCCCGAAGAGTTAGTTGCGGTAGACCAACTTACATTTGCTCACTCAGAAAGCTACAAAAGCCCTATGGGTGCTAATATTGCTGCTTTTAGAGATAAAGATAAGGTAGTAGATAATGCGCATTTAATGGATTGGGACAAGTTGAAACAAAAAAGAATGCAGAAGCATTAAGTATGATTAAATTTCAAACGCTATTACTGTTATTTTGCTTACAGTTTGGTGCTTTATTTTCTAAGAGTCGCACAGTTGAATCATCTTCTGTGCGTAACTTACAATCTGTTTTTGATGAAGCTGAAAGTGGAGATACCTTGTTATTAAAAGGGCTCTTTAAGGTTTCACTTCTAAAAGTAAATAAACCATTATTTATCATCGGAAAAGATGCAGAATTTGTTTCTAAGGATGGGGATGAAATTCTAGTTATTGCTTCGGATAGCGTTTTGGTGAAAAATATTGTCTTTAAAGATGTAGAAGCCAGTTTTTTAAAAGATAGAGCAGCTATACGCTTGTTAGAAGTGCAGCAAGTGCAAGTAGATAACAATCAGTTTATCAATACTTTTTTCGGCGTTTATGTTCAAAATTCATCAAATTGTATAATTAGCAATAATACTTTGCAAGGAAAAGCAGGAGATGAAGTGCACGCCGGAAATGCCATTCATATTTGGAAAGCTGAGCGAATTGAAGTAATCAATAATGTAGCCGAAGGACATAGAGATGGGATTTACTTTGAGTTTGTAAATCAAAGTTTTATTTCGGGAAATATTAGCAAAAACAATATGCGATACGGCTTGCATTTTATGTTTTCTAACTACGACATTTATGAGAATAATCAATTCGAAAATAACGGCTCGGGGGTAGCAGTTATGTTTAGCAAGCACATTAGAATGTTGAATAATACTTTTAAAGAAAATTGGGGGGGAGCCTCTTATGGAATCTTATTAAAAGAAATTAGTGATGGAGTGATGAAGCACAATCGCTTTGAGTTAAATACGGTGGGTGTTTATGCTGAAGGTGCCAATCGAATTCAAATTGATTCTAATGTATTTGTTCGAAATGGAAAGGCATTAGACATTAAAGGAAATTGTATGGATAATAAAATCCTAAACAATAACTTTTTGGGAAATACTTTTGAAGTATTGACAAATTCTAAGGGAAACCTAAACTTTTTTGAAGGAAACTATTGGGGGCAGTATAGTGGATACGATTTAAATAAAGATGGAGTAGGAGATGTGCCTCATCGTCCGGTGAACTTGTTTGCTTTGATTACCGATAAAATACCTGCGGCTAGTATGTTGCTTCACTCTCCATTAGTTCATGGTTTAGATATGGCAGAAAGAATTTTCCCTCAGCTAATTCCCGAACAGTTAATTGATAAAAAACCACAAATGAAACCTTTGAACCTATGATTGCTTTTGAGCAACTGAATAAAAAATACGGTAAACACAAAGCCTTGGAAAATGTAAGTTTGAGTATTCCAAAAGGAAGAGTTGTTGCCTTAATTGGGCCAAACGGATCCGGAAAAACTACTTTAATTAAATCTTTCCTAGGCTTAGTCAGCTTAAACTCCGGAGATATATTTTTTCAAGAAAAATCTGTTTTGAAACAAAGTGATTATCGCAAGCATATTGGATATATGCCACAAATTAGTCGTTTCCCTGAACACATGAATGTAAAACAATTGTTTGACTTTATGAGATCTTTGCGAAAAGATGTTAAAGATTATGATTGGGATTTATATGACAAATTTGAAATCAAGAAACTCGAGAAAAAACGATTGAATGCACTCTCAGGTGGAATGAGGCAAAAAGTGAGTGCTGCTTTAGCTTTACTTTTTAAGCCTCAACTACTATTGTTAGATGAGCCAACAGCAGGCTTAGACCCAAAGTCGAATGAAGTTTTAAAGAGCAAGTTGCTCAATTTTGCTTCTGAAGATCGATTAATCATTATTACTTCTCATATTTTAAGCGACTTAGATGATTTGGTAAATGATGTAGTTTATTTAATTGATGGAAAGTTAAAGTTTTATGAAAGCATTGAATCACTTCAAGAAAAGACGAAAGAAAGCCGTTTGACAAAAATGATTGCAGAACGTTTAGAAATGAAAAATTAAAATGGGAAAGATTGTTAAATACCTGACCATAGACTTGATGAAGAACTGGGTAATGATTGTGTTCACTGCATTATTGTTTCTTGCTACTTTAGGTTTCTTTGCACTAGAAGGTCAGAATGAAAAAGCGGTAATTGGTCTGTTGAATTTATCATTACTCTTGGTACCTATGCTAAGTTTGATTTTTTCAATCACCTATTATTACAATATGTATGACTTCTTGCTGCTTATTTTAGCACAGCCAATAAAACGTAAGAAGAGTATTTTTAGCTTGTATTTGAGTTTGTTAATTGTTTTTTCTTTAAGCATTACAATTGGATTGGGATTGCCTTTAGTCTTATTTAACCCATTTTCAACTTCTTATTTATTGTTGCTTTGCATTTTGCTATTATCAGCAGTATTTATTGCCATAGCTCTTTGGGCTGCGGTTTATACAAACGATAAAAGCAAGGGAATAGGACTGTCACTTTTGTTATGGGTTTATTTTGTTTTGCTTTTCGACGGCATTTTACTTTTAGGGATGTATAATTTTGCCGAATATCCAATCGAAAAGTACGTATTGTTTTTTACTTTTTTAAATCCGGTTGACTTAAGTAGAATTATGGTGTTAATGCAAACGCAAACGGCAGCTTTAATGGGCTATAGTGGAGCAATATTTAAACAGTTTTTTACAACTCAGCAAGGTTTAAGTATTGCTGTACTTTTATTGGTAAGTTGGGTTGTTGTTCCATTGATGTTTGCTTTTAATAAGTTTAAAAAGAAAGATTTATAATGAGTTTGCAAGCTAAGGTGATTACCTTTTTACAAGAAGCAAAAGTGCTTACTTACTGTACAGTAGTTGATGATCAACCACATTGTGCTCCTTGTTATTTCAGTTTTTTAGAAGAAGATGGTCAATACTATTTGCTTTTTAAATCATCGGAGGAAACTCAGCACATTCAAGAAGCATTAATTAACCCAAAAGTAGCAGGGAGCGTTTTGCCTAACAGAAAAATGGAGGTTAGTTCTAATCAGGGAGTACAGTTTAAAGGTAAGTTTATTTTAGAGGAGGAGGAGAGAATGAAACTTAAGAAAGCTTATTATGCTAAGTTTTCTTATGCTAGAGCAGTGCCGGGAGAGGTTTGGGCAATAGAATTGATTGAAACAAAAATGACAGATAACACATTGGGCTTTGGTAAAAAGCTTAAGTGGGTCAAGAATAATTAATTGGAAATATGTCAGTAATTCGGCTAACAAAAGAGTTTCACTTCGATATGGCTCATGCGCTTTTGGGCTATGAAGGCAAATGCAAAAATATTCACGGTCATTCTTACGAACTAAAAGTGACTTTAATCGGTAAAGTCAAAAACGGAACCCTTGATTCTGATGAGGGGATGTTAATTGATTTTGGGGTATTAAAAGAAATTGTCAGTAGAAAGATAATTAAACCTTTTGACCATGCCTTGGTGCTAAATGATAGAATGGATATTGACCATAAGCTGGGAGAAGGTTTCGAACAATTATTTTTTGTGCCATTTCAACCAACTTGCGAAAACCTGTTGGCTCATTTTGCCGAATTGATCATAAGTGAACTGCCCGATGGATGTCGTTTACATCACTTATTTTTAAGAGAAACAGCTACTTCTTATGCAGAGTGGTGGGCAGAGGATAATTAGTTTAAAACCCCATTCACACCCATGCCAAATAGGGCAAAATCGTACTTTACAGGATCGTTAGCATCAAACTTTCTGAGATTTTCGGTGAGTTCCTCCACTGCTTTCCAATCGTTTTGTTTGCGATCTAATAAGCCTAATTTCCGGCCAACGTTAGCAGTATGAACATCCAAGGGCATCATGAGTTTAGAGGTTGGAAAGCTTTTCCATATTCCAAAGTCAACACCTGCTTGATCTGATCTAACCATCCATCGCAAATACATATTTAAACGTTTAGCTGAAGAACCCTTTATGGGGTCGGCGATGTGCTTTTCAGTGCGCTGAAGATGTTCAGGCTGAAAGAAAAGTTGCTTAAAATTGGAAAACTTTTCTTTCATACTCTCATTGGCTTTGGGACTAAGGCAGACCTCCAAACCACCATGATACTTATAAAGCTGTTGTAATGCATGAAAAAAGTAGATTAAATCATCGCTGTTGAAAGTACGGTGCACAAAGCCAACAGCTTTTTGGCGGTCGCTCTCTTGATGGTTAAGTATAAAGTCATACGGGCTGTTGTCCATTATTTCAATCATTCGGTTTGCGTTGCGAATGATTGTTTTCCGCTGTCCCCAAGCAATAATTGCCGCCAAGAAGCCGGAGATTTCAATATCTTCTTTTATGCTGAATTGATGAGGAATTGAAATAGGGTCATCGGCTATGAACCCCTTCTGATGAAATTCTAAGTAATACCTCTCCAAAAGGTCTTTAAGTTCGCTAGATTGCTTAATTTTCATGGGACAAAAATAGACAGCAAAGTTTTGAAAGAAGAAGAATTCAGAAGATTAAAATTAAGAGAACGGTATAAGGTGCTTACAGAAAAAGGAACCTTTTTAGCCAATAGAGTACATGCGGGTTTTCAATGTCGTTTATACGATCTATTCGGCTATTACGTAGAAGTATGGCGACCTGCAGGAATTAATATTATCCAGTGGATTGAGGTGGTAAACCGTGATGAAATTATTGACAGTTATTTAGAAAACTTTGATATTGATTAACCACCAACTCTTTTAACCTTGTAACCTTTTTTCTCTAAAATCTGCATCACTTTATCGCGCTTTTCTCCTTGAATGATGATTTCGCCATCTTTTACACTTCCACCTACTCCGCAGGCAGATTTCAACATTTTGCCCAAATCATTTAAATCATCCTCTGAACCAATGAAGTTTTTGACTAAAGTAGCCGTTTTTCCTCCACGGTTTTTACGGTCTAAGTAAACACGCAATTCTTGTTGTTGTGGTGGTAAAGTTTCAATCTCCTCTTCTTCATCCTCAATTTCAAAATTGGGATTGGTGGAGTATACCATGCCGTTGTTTTTGCCTTTTTTTTCCATAGTGATGCAAAAGTAAGGGTTTCTGAAATATTGATTTATATTCCTTTTTACCAAATTGGTAATTTTTTGTTACATTTGTTAAATACCTTGTATTAGATGAGAGTAATTGCAAAAAAAATACTTCGTGAGTTCTGGCAGAAACATACAGATTCCGAAGAACAATTAAAAACATGGTATAAAGAGGTCTCAAAAACATCTTGGCTAAATCCATCAGATATCAAGAAAGATTATGCCAGAGCAAGTATCCTCAAAAGTGGTCGAGTAGTTTTTGATATTTGTGGAAATAAGTATAGATTAGTAGTAGATATTAATTACTCAAGACAATGGGTCTTTATTAGGTTTATAGGGACACATAAAGATTACGACAATATAGATGCTAACAGAATTTAATTATGGAGATTAAAGCAATCAAAACAGAAGAAGATCACAATCAAGCTTTAAGGAGGCTAGAGGAAATATTTCATGCACCGATAAACTCAAAAGAAGGCGATGAAGCTGAAATTCTTTCTATATTAATAGAAAAGTATGAGGATGAGTATTATCCCATCGAAGCTCCTGATCCCATTGAAGCGATAAAATTTAGAATGGAGCAAATGGGGATGAGTAAAAAAGAGCTGGCTCAAATTCTTGGCTATAGCAGTAGAGTTTCTGAAATCTTTAATAGGAAACGAAAATTGACGCTAAGAATGATTAGGAATTTGCATGAGAAATTAAATATTCCCTATGAATCATTAATAACTAAATATTGATTTGTATTTTGAGTTAAGTGATATTGCTTTTTATTTAAACTTGATACAAAGCCAAAGTATAATAATTCTTTGAGTCGGGAAAATGCTTAATCAGTTTAATTCCGGTATCTGTGGCTAGTTTTTCAATTTCACTAAGGTCGTACTTTATGGAAACCTCCGTTTGAATGGCTTCAAAAGCTTTAAAAGAATAGGTATTATCGCCAATACTTACAGTTTGTGCCTCAAGGCTTACTAAATGACTTTTACAAACTCCGGAAATTGGATCATAAGTCGGAAAGTGTTTAAACTGATTGAGGTCAAATTTACCATTCAACTCATTGTTGATCCTCGCTAAAAGATTCATATTGAATTTGGCTGTAACGCCTTCTTTATCATTATACGCCGCAAGTATTTTTTCAGGATCTTTTTTTAGGTCAAATGCAATCAACAGTAAGTCGTTAGTTCGACTGTTTTCTTTAAGAAATCTTACAAACTCAATTGCTTTTTCCGGGGAGTAGTTTCCAATATTGGCTCCCATAAACAGAATTAGTCGTTTTGTCTCACTCTGCGGTAGTTTCGGCAAGGTTTTAAAGTAATTACCCGCTACAGGCTTTACAGACAAGCCGGGTATTGAAGCTTGAAGGTTTTCTTTATTTTCTTCCAAAATAGATGCTGAAATATCAAGCGGATAATAATCAATGTCTTGAAATAATGGCATAAAAGCTTTTAATAGCTCCACTGTTTTAGTGCCATCACCTGCACCAAGTCCAATGATTTCAATTTCATTGCATAAGCTACTAATATTAGCAGCAAGTTGATTACTTGAGTCTTTAAGAATTTCCCTTTCGCAAGCAGGTAAGTAATATTCCTCTAAATCCATGATTTCTTGAAATAGCTCACTGCCCTTTGCATCGTAAAAGTATTTGGTAGGGAGTGTTTTGGACTTGTTGCTTAATCCTTTTTTTACTTCTTTCTCAAAATCTTTCATTGCTTGTTTTTAATACTAGTATTAATATTCAGTAAGTTGCATGCTGGTTTAAATTAAACAACTAAAAACCTGAGTAGTTTTTAATTTTTGAAATAAAAGAGCAGGCTAATAATTATAAAGCCAATTCCGGTAAGTGCAGGAGCAAGCATTTGCATTTGAAAACCAAGTCCAATCATGATTAGTGCGAGTATAATTAGTAAGGCAGAAAGTAACTTTTTCATGTCCAATTATTTTAACGTTTAATCGACAAGTTAATCATTTTTGAATGATTACATTTTGTTTATTATTAGTTATTTAGATTAATCATTGCTGAATGTTAGGCAACATTTGAAAAAAAAATCATGCAAACATCTGAAAATCTTACTTATCTTTGACGTTAGTAACGTAAAACAATATTATGATTGTTTCTTTTCGCTCGAAAGAGACTGAAAAAATTTGGAAAGGAAATCGAGTAATGAAAATGCCGATTGATATTCAAAATATTGGACGCCGAAAATTAAGAATGCTGAATAACTCTCAAAATATAGCTGATTTGAGAATTCCACCTTCCAACCGACTTGAAAAATTGAGTGGAAATTTAAACGGATTTTATAGCATTCGAATAAATAAACAGTGGCGAATAATATTTGAATGGAATAATGGAAATGCGAGCGAAGTGGAAATTATTGATTATCATTAAAAGACAATGAAAATGGAAAAGTTAGAAAATGTACACCCAGGCGAAATTTTACTTTACGAATTTCTTGAACCACTCGAAATTTCGGCTTACAGACTTTCTAAAGATTTAAAAATACCGCAAACAAGGATTTCGGAAATTATAAAAGGTAGACGTCGAATAACGGCGGACACGGCTTTGCGATTGAGCAAATATTTTGGTAATTCAGCTAAATTTTGGCTTGGACTTCAAGACGATTTTGACATCGAAGAAGGAAGAGAAAACAAGCGATCTGAACTAAACGAAATAAAACAGTATACTGAAAAAAACGTAGCTTAACACTTTGTTTTTAAACGGATAGGTTTGTTTGTGAATCAAAAAGCTTGGGATTTTTGCTAAGATTACGATTGAAAAGCGAAAGACGTTGCTTTTTTTCACGCCACTGAAAGATACACGAGAACCGTTAAATGAATTGTTGCCTATTTAAATTATTTACTACATTTGCCCCGTTATTGGTTCTCAACCTTCTTTTGAAAGTTGAGATTAAAAGGGAATCCGATGAAAATTCGGAACTGTTCCCGCAGCTGTAAGCTCCGATAACCTTTTTGCAAAATCCTTTGCCACTGTTGCGTTTGTTAGCGACGGGAAGGCCGCAAAAAGGGGAGTAAGTCAGAAGACCTGCCTATAACGAAATGCTTTCGGGACAAAAGCGAAGAGTGAGATTCTATCCTAGGCAGATTCAAACCCTTTGTGCTTTCCCGGTTTAATTAATGTAATGTTTAATCATGCAATTAAACCAGAGGAACTTATGACTAAAGAATATTGTAAAAAGAACCAAATCATTCCAAGGTCTCCTTTCTTTAATTGCAAAAAATCAATTTCAAAATGAAACGAAATTATTTTTTGCTCGCTCTAACTTTAATTTCATCAGCGAGTTTTGCACAAAAAGTGCTTTTAGTAAATGGCGGTCAATTCGGCAATAGCCAAGAAAATGCCAATTTGGTCACTTACGATACTCAAAGTCAAAATTATAATGTAGTTGATACCATAAACAGTCAGTCTGCTCAAGACATATTCGTTGACACTGCTAATGCAGTAGCTTATGTGGCGGCTCAAGACTCCATCATTAGTTATGATTTGAATACAGAACAACGAATTGCTGCCAATAGCTTTCAAGGAGTCAGTACAAAAACATTGTCGCTGCATACTAGCGGACTATTAGTGGGAAATTGGTATGGACAGACCTCAAATAATCTTTATCTCTACAATAGAAACACTTTGACATTAATTGATAGCTTTCCAAATGTGAGCAAGGGAGTGAGTTCAATTTTAGTTCACCGAGATGACGCTTATGTTGTTCAAAATAATCAGACGGCTAGTTTTACAGATACTTTAGGCTATGTATTAAAAATTGATTTAATCAGTAGAACAATTGTAGATACTATTGTTCCTAGCGGTTACACTGAAGATATGGGGCAACTGCTCAAAAAATCAGACAACAGTGGTTTTTATGTTTTAAACTCAGGTTCAAACACCATTAGCTCTTATGACTTTTCATCGCAGAGTATCACAAACACCGCTATTGCATTAGACTTTAGCGTTGGTAGTACTTCTAACTTCGATTTGGATCAGGACACTTTATTTGTTCGAACTGGAACTGGTATTGGAAGCATTAATTTGAATAGTTTGTCTGTTATGGATAGCGTAATTGTTGATACCGTTGTTACTGCATTTACTTATGATCGGCTTAACAAGAATTTCTATGTCACACAGACGGACTTTTTTAGCTACAGAAAAGGTGGGATTTACAATCGCCAAGGTACTAAAGTAGATACTTTTATGGTAGGTTATTCACCGGAAGTGATTCAAACATATTACAATACTACCGTTGGTTTAAGTGAAGTTCTTCCACAGAAATTTAATGTAAATCTATATCTATATCCAAACCCTGCTAAAGAGTTCATTAACTTAAGTTGGGAGGAAAGTGAAAAAGTAGTTGATTTAGAAGTATACAATCAATTAGGTGCACTGGTTTACACTAAACAAAATCATAATTTACTTGAAAAAGTGAGTCTAAGCAATATGACTAAAGGTGTTTATTTTGTGCGAATTAGAGCAGGTGAAAAAATTGCAACTCAAAAATTAATCCTTGAGTAATGCGATTGCTGATTACAACCATATTTGCATTGATGACCTTGAGCAGTTTTGCTCAAGGTCCTTATGCGCCTGCTGCCGGAATCAGCGGAACAACTGCCATGCATAAAGATTCATCCGTTTTTGTAGCTTGGGCAGATCACTGTTCAATTAACAGAGGCTATCAAAACATCGCTAATCCATCTTTGGGTTTGGCAACTGTGGGAGATTCAACTTCTGCAACTGGAGCTCCAAATGTCAATGGAGTTGTTAGTTTGGGCGATGGTGGCTCGGCCACCTTGTCGTTCCCGGGAGTTATTTTCGACGGTCCGGGACATGATTTTGCCATTTTTGAAAATGGATTTAGCAATATTGACGGCGGTGACTTTTTGGAGTTGGCATTTGTGGAAGTCAGTTCTGATGGAGTGAATTTCTTTCGCTTTCCCGCACATTCTTTAACCGACACTTCACAAGCGGTAGGGAGTTTTGGAAGTGTAGATCCAACTCAAATTAACAATTTAGCCGGTAAGTATTTATTGAATTACGGAACGCCATTTGACTTGGCGGAATTATCAGGAATCAACGGTTTAGATCTTCAAAATATTACTCACTTAAGGATTGTTGACGTTGTGGGTAGTTTGAATAACACTTATGCGACAAGAGATACTGCCGGTAGAAAAATCAACGATCCTTATCCGACGGCATTTACACAAAGTGGATTTGATTTGGATGCAGTGGGTGTTGTTCACATTAAATCGGTTGGACTTGCCGAGAAAGAAAATGTTAAGAAGTTGAGCATTTATCCAAATCCGGTGAGAAAACATTTGTTTTTTAACGAGCAACTTATTGGCGCTGAATGGGAAATTCTAAACTTAAGTGGAAGATTAGTTAAAAATGGAAGATTAGCTAAAAATCAGATGAACTATTCAGAGCTAAAGTCGGGAGTGTATTTATTAAAACTGATTCATCAAAATGAATTGTATCAAGCTAAATTAATCGTGGAATAATGCGAATCCTGCTGTTGCCCATATTGTTGTTTTCAGCGACCTTAATAAAGTCGCAGGTTATGGATTCAGTGAACATTAAGTCCGTTGAAGTGGAGGCAACTGCTGTAAAAGAAAAAGCGGATGTACAACAATTAGACAGCAACCTTTTGCATCAGGCGGAAAACAAAGATTTGGGTGAAAGTTTGCAAAAACATGCCAACCTCTTTGTGAAGTCTTATGGAATGGGCAGCATGGCGACGGTTTCTATGCGAGGAACCAATTCCTCTCAAACGAAAATATATTGGAATGATATCCAATTGAATTCAGCCTTAAACGGCATTGTTGACTTGGCTTTATTTCCCACCTTTTTTATGGACGAAGCTGAAGTAAATTACGGCTTAAGTAGCATGAAACTGGGAAGTGGGGGATTGGGAGGTGCTATTCAGCTTAAAAATAAAGCTAACTTTAGTGAGTCAAATCATATTCAGCTTCAGCAAGATATTGGGAGTTTTGGTTTGTACAATTCGCAATTGAAAATCAGTCTGGGGAACCATCGATTGAAATCACAAACCAAACTTTTTAGACGACAAGCCGACAATGACTTTGAGTACCTAAACTTTAATAAAGCAAATGCACCTCAAGAGAAAGTGCGCAATGCGACATTAAGGCAAGAAGGTTTAATGCAGTCGTTTTACTATCGGCTTAAAGAGAATCAACTCCTTGAAACGCATTTGTGGTACTATCGTTCAGATCGTAATTTACCGCCATTAATGACTTCCATAGAGTTTAAAGAACATCAAGAAGATGACGCCATTCGCCTTTTAATAGGCTATAAAAAGTACTTGAGTAAAGGTCAATTCTCGATAAAATCTGCACTGACTAACCAAAGTGTATTCTATGAAAACGAACGTACTTCAACGGCTTCATTAACACAAACTGCCAATTGGTATAATGTAGTGGGGTGGAAGCAAAGGTTTGGAAAAAAACTATTCACGAATTTTCGCTTAAATACGGCTTACAACCAAATAAACCCTGGAGCTGAAGTAAATCAAATTGATCGAAAACAACTAAGCGCTTTTCAGTTAGTTGATTATGAGTTTACTTCTAAATGGAAAGCAGAAGTTCAGCTCAGAGAAGAGTTGATTTTGAATGAGGGAAGTTTCTTTTTACCAACAGCAGAGCTTACTTTCAAACCTAAAGGAACAGAAGATTTGAGCCTATACGCCAAAGCAGGTAAAAACCTAAAATATCCAAGCTTAAATGATTTGTATTGGCAGCCGGGCGGCAATCCTAACCTTCAAGCAGAGGAAAGTATAACAGCTGAAATAGGTCTGCAAAATGAATTGAGCATTTTTGATAAAAGCTATACTCTAAATTGGCAAACTGCGCTGTATGTTTCATCGATTGATAATTACATTCAGTGGCAACCTACTGCTTTTGGCTATTGGCAGGCACTTAATTTAAAAGAAGTGGCTACTCAAGGTGTGGAAGTTCGCGCAAAACTTAAAAGCCAAAAAGCAAAGCTTAAGAAGGAGTTGCGATTGAATTATACCTACACTTCTTCCGTCAACAAAGCAAGCAATCATGCCATCGATCATTCTGTAGATCAGCAGTTGATTTACATTCCCGAACATCAGTATAACATTAACTTTAATTTAAGTAGAAAAGGATATTCATTGAATTACAACTTCCAATTCATGGGAGCGCGTTATACTACTTCAGACAATGAATCTTTTTTGCCTTACTACACACTTTCCGACCTCTCGCTAGGCAAAGCATTTAAATGGAAAGATCAAAGTTTGCAGCTTTCATTTGCTGTAATGAATGTTTTTGATACCGAATACCAAGCCATTGAATGGCGCCCCATGCCTAATCGGAACTATTTGTTTACGCTTAAATACAAAATTCAGCCATGAAGAAGTATGTAAACATATTGCTTCTCTTGCTTTTTCTTTTTGGCTGCAAAAAAGAAGAGAAGAAAGAGCCGGTTTCTCATGATTCAATCGCCAATTCGGAAGTTATCATTTTAAATGAGGGGAATTTTCAATGGGGGCAAGGTACAGTTTCGCTTTATGATCCACAAAGTGGAGAGGTGAAAAATGACGTTTTTCAGTCAAACAACAACAATCGCCCTTTGGGGGATGTGGCACAGTCCATGACGATGATTGGAGATACCGGATATATTGTGGTTAATAATTCCAATAAGATTGAAGTGGTTGATTTAAAAACCTTTCAATCCATTGGAGAGATTAGTTCGTTAAACTCTCCACGAAATTTATTGCCGATCAGTCCCACAAAGGCTTATGTAAGTGATTTGTATGAAGATGATATTTATATTGTCAATCCGCTTGATTTTAGCGTTAAAGGTCGAATCAATTCAGCCGGTTGGACCGAAGAAATGGTGATTGTTAATGGAAAAGTGTTTGTTTGTCAAGTCGACAGTAGTCAGTTGTTGGTAATTGATGCGGCCACAGATCAAATCATTGACAGATTACCTACTGCTCATTCGCCGCAGTACATTGAGCTTGATAAGAACGGTAATGTTTGGGTGAGTTGTAGTGGAAATCAGGATGCTAAAAAACCGGCTTTGCAGCAGTTTAACTCTTCTAATTTGCAGTTGATGAAAAGCTTGAGTGAGGAATCAGCCAATCAGTTTTTCGGTGAGATTGCTTTTAATTCTACCAAAGAAGAATTGTTTTTTATCAATAGAGGTGGAGTCGGGAAGCTGACAATTACTGACACAACGCTAGAAGAAATGGCTTTCATTTCTGCTAATAATCGTATTTTATATGCGATGAATGTCGACCCTAAAACGAATGAGATCTATTTAGCCGATGCGATTGACTATCAGCAAAAAGGTATAATTTATCGCTACAGCGAAAATGGAAGTTTAATAACTCATTTTCGAGTAGGAATCATTCCCGGGTCTATCTATTTTAAAGAGTAAACATGAATTATTATCCGGAACGCATTGTTTGTTTGACCGAAGAAACCACCGAAACCATCTATTTATTAGGTGAAGAAGATCGAATTGTCGGCATTTCCGGCTTTACGGTTCGTCCGAAAAGAGCGCGTAAAGAAAAGCCAGTAGTCTCTACTTTTTTGGATGCCCAAGTGGATGATATTCTCGATTTAAAACCCGATTTAGTGATTGGGTTTTCCGACATACAGTCTAAAATAGCCGAAGAGTTAATTGCAAAAGGCGTGAGCGTTTGGGTAAACAATTATCGCTCAGTCGACGGTATTTTTAAAATGATTGTCCAAATGGGAAGTTTACTAGGGAAACAAAAGGAGGCCATGGAATTAATTCATGGCTACCAAAATAGGATAGATGAAATTAAAGCTGAAGTAGCACAATGGGAGAAAAAGCCTTTGGTCTACTTTGAAGAATGGTACGATCCATTAATCACCGGAATTCAGTGGGTGAGTGGGTTGATTGAAATTGCGGGTGGAGTAGATGCTTATTCAAAAAACAGAAATGCTTCTTTGGCAAAAGACCGAATTATTGAAAACCCACAGGAAGTGGTTGAGTTGAATCCTGACATTATCTTGGCTTCTTGGTGCGGTAAAATGTACAAGCCAAAGCGAATGTTTGAGCGGGAGAATTGGAAAAGCATTCGCGCTTATCAAAATGAAAATTATTATGAAATTGATTCGTCCATTATACTACAGCCCGGTCCCGCAGCACTGACGGACGGTTTGGAAGCTATTTATAAGCATACGAAGACTTGGTATGAAGGGGAGAAGAGTTAAAAGTGACTATAGTTAAAAGTTAAGAGTTGAAGATTATTACCTTAATGAAACCCTTAATTTGCCTTCACTTCTTAATGTTAAAAAGGAATTAAGATGTTTAATCATAGAATTTTCTATCTAATTTATATTTTCATTTTAACTGCAAAGCTCACAAACCTAGCTTACCGGTAGGCAGGCTTTGCTCAAAGAACTCAAAGCATTATCGTTTTCATTAATTATTAGCGAAGAAATAACCATTTCTCGCTTCATCGAGACAGTTTTGCCTAAAGTTTGTAGTTAAAATTATTTAGATGCAAGAGACAAGAAGCAGATTCTAAAGTCGAAAATCATTGTTTACTAACTAATAATTCAAAAGATTTCCAATTCAATAATAGTCTTTTTTAACCGTTAGTAACGGCTATCCTGTAAGCTCCCCCAAAAATAGTACGGTTTAAAAGTAGAAAAATAATAACTTTAAAAACTGTAATTATGAAAAAGAGCAAATTCTCCCCAACCCAGATTG
>MDTG01335672.1_pt1 | contig 49514 bp, 49 predicted proteins | sample 811421 | NCBI WGS metagenome assembly MDTG01 (sample SAMN05326645, study PRJNA326480) | marine metagenome | isolation source: seawater | place: Pacific Ocean: South East | collected 2011 | reverse complement strand
TAGAGGAATTGTAGAGTCCATACCTTCCTCATAATTGTTAATATAAACTGTTCCAACTCTTATTTGTCGAGATGCTTTTATTGCCTTATTTATATCTTTTGTCCAAACTCCAGCAGCAAGTCCATATTGACTGTCATTGGCTATTGATATTGCTTGTTCAAAAGTTGAGAATGTTAGAGTGGTAAGCACTGGTCCGAATATCTCTTCTTGAGCCACTCTCATTTTGTTATTTACGTTTGTGAATATTGTTGGTTCAAAATAACTGCCACCTGTGTCCTTCATAGTAATATTTCCACCAACCTCAACTCTTGCCCCCTCTTCTTTACCAATATTTACATATTTGTGTATTTTTTCTAATTGTTCATTATTAACAATTGCTCCAGCAAATGACTTTGGATCAAATGGATCACCTGGCTGCATTTTTTCACTTATTGCTGCAACCTTCTTGATAAAATCCTTTTCAATTTCTTTTTGAATTATAAGTCTTGAACCTGCAGAACAAACCTCTCCTTGATTTCCAAAAATTGCATAAGCAGAAGCTTCTGCAGCTGCATCAAGATCTTTGCAGTCTTCAAAAATTATATTAGGAGATTTTCCACCACACTCCAACTGAACTCTTTTCATATTTGATTGTCCAGAATATTGTAAAACTAGTTTTCCAACTTCTCCAGACCCAGTAAAAGCCACACAATCAATATCATTGTGCAAACACAATTGTTTTCCCGTTATAGGACCGTCACCTGGCAGCACAGAAAAAACCCCATCTGGTAGACCAGCCTCAGATAATAATGCTCCTATTTTAATAGCGCTCATAGGGGACTGCTCAGCAGGTTTTAATATAACAGAATTACCAGTAATAAGAGCAGGTGCTATTTTCCATATTGCCATCCATAATGGATAGTTCCAAGGTACAATTGCGGCCACAACACCAATTGGTTCCTTGCTAATAAGCCCCATATATTCTTTTGAACTTGGTGAAATGTCATCAAATAATTTATCAATAATTTCAGCATACCATTCAATATTATCAATACTAGTAGGCAAATCAGCATTATAAGTATCATTAATAGTTTTACCCATATCAATAGTATCTAATAAAGATAACTCGAGTCGATCACGCTCTATTAATTGTGCAAATTTTAAAAGAATTTTTTTTCTTTGTCCTGGGGGCATATTTGACCAATGACCAGCTTCAAAAACCTTTCTCGCTGAACTTACTGCTTTATCAATGTCAGCTTGCTGGGCAAAAGAAATTTGATTTATTATCTTACCGTCAATTGGGGAGACATTATCAAAATTTTTTTCAGAAATAGGTTTCAAATAATTTCCATTAATAAATAAATCTGAAGGAAAATGTAATTTTAGTTTTTTTTCTTTAATTTTCTGATAATTTAAAGTCATTACTGATCATATATACTATTATTTTTATCAAGTATCCTTTTTAGTGCAGGCCACTCATGTTTACCTAGCTGATATTTTGGATCATCATATTGACTAGATGCAAATTCTAATAAATTTTCTGATGGCTTAATAATATCTTGATTGATATTTAATAAATCAATTTGTACTTTACAGGCTCTATCAAGATAGTACATTAACATAAATGCCTCTCCGATGGTTTTACCAGCGGTAAGAAGACCATGATTTCTTAATATCATCGTATTATTATTTCCCAAATCTCTTGCTATAGAGTAACATTCCTCAGTGTTTGTCGACATCCCTTCCCAGTTATGATAGCTTATTCTATTATGAAACATAGCAGAGTCTTGAATTAAAATTTCTAAACCATTTTTTAAACATGAAATAGCTAAACCGGACCTAGAATGAGAATGCATTACACAATTTAAATCTTCTCTATTTTGATGGATAGCGCCATGTATAATAAATCCAGTATAGTTTATTTCGCCCTCACCAAATATAATATTACCCTCCATATCAATTTCCAAAAGATTTGATGCTGTAACTTCATCATATCTTAAGCCAAAAGGGTTAATTAAAAATGTATTTTTTTTTGATGAAGTCTTGCAAGTAATATGATTCCAAATAATATCACTAAAACCATAAAGATCGGCTAAATGATATGCGGCCGCTAAATCTAGCCTATTTTGAAATTCTTCTTTCTCAAAATTTCTTTTAGTTTTCATTAAAAAATTCTATAAAGTAAATTAATTAATGATGGGAGATTTTTTTGAAAATAGATAACAGAAAACTTGACTTAAATTTTGTAAGATCTCAATTTCCAGCATTTGAAGATATTTTTTCAAAAGATTGGTCATTTTTTGAAAATGCTGGGGGCAGCTATGTTCCAAAACAATTAATTGATAAATTAAACAAATTTATGATTTCTACAAAAGTTCAACCTTATGCTGACTATCCAATGTCAAAAAAAGCAGGGGATGATATGGATAATGCTACTGAACTTTTTGCAAAAATGATTAACGCAAATAAAAAAGAAATAATTATTGGAGGTTCAACATCTGTTAATTTATATATTCTTTCAAATGCCCTTAAATACTCTATTAATCCAGGAGATGAAGTAATAGTTACAAATCAAGACCATGAAGCCAATATCAGTCCTTGGAGAAGATTATCAGAAGTTGGAGCAGTTATAAAAGAATGGAAAATTAATCCTAAATCAGCTGAGCTAGAAATTAAAGAATTAGAGAATTTGTTAACAGATAAAACTAAGATAGTTGCTGTTACTCATTGTTCAAATATAGTTGGAACTGTAAATGATTTAAAAAAGATTTCAGAGCTGGCTCACACAAAAAATGCTTTTGTAATTGGTGACGGAGTGTCTTATGCCCCTCATGGCTTTCCTGATGTAAAAGAACTTGGTGTGGATTTTTATACTTTCAGTTTATATAAAACTTATGGACCACATCTAGGTTTGTTATATGGAAAAGAAGAAATATTACAAACTTTACCTAATCAAAATCATCAATTTTTAGATGGTGAATATCCGTATACTATTAATCCAGGGGGGCCTAATCATGAAGAATTAGCATCCTTGGTAGGTATATATGATTATATGATGGAATTATACAAACACCATTTTAACAACGATAATTTAACTATTAGAGAAAAAATTATTAAAAATAACAATCTATTCAGCAATCATGAAGAGGAGATTGCAAATCCTATTTTAAAATGTATTTCTAAAAAAGAAAATTTAAAATTAATTGGTAAAAATAAAATATTAAATAAAAACAGAGCCCCAACAATTTCTTTTTTTTCAAATAAATATTCTTCAAAACATATTGCTAACTTACTTGTTAAAAATGGTATAGCAACTAGAAATGACAATTTTTATGCCTGGAGGTGTTTGAAGGCTCTAGACCTAGATGTAAATGATGGTGTTGTGAGGTTGAGCCTTGTGCATTATAATAATGAAGAAGATGTCAATAAATTAATAAGTGCTATAAATAAATTATGAATTTTTTTTTGTTAATTCTAGTTTCAATTATTCTATTTTTAATATTTTATAAAAAAAACCACTTCATAGCTGAAAAGTTAAATTTATTAGATACTGTATCAGAAAAAAAATTAAAGATTCATGAAATAGATACCCCTTCAATTGGAGGTATAAATATATATATTTCTACAACATTTTTTTTTATATTTTTTAACAATAATTTTAATCTATTAAACGTCGATATTTTAACTTTTTGGTTATGTATAACATCATTATTTATAATTGGTTTAATTGATGATTATATTGATTTAAGTGCCTTTAAAAAAATTATTTTATATTGCGTATTTACTTTTATGTTTTTCTATCAAGATCATGGATTAAAAATTGAATTTATATTCTCTGAAGTCTTAGATGCTGAAATTGCTTTAGGAGAAAATGCAATATTGTTTTCCATAATTTGTGCAGTTTTTTTGATGAATGCTTTAAATTTTTTGGATGGTATTGATGGAATTTTTTTAACATTTTCTTTATCGATAGTTTTAATATTAATTTTCATAAATTTTTCTGTATTTTTAGCTTTTGTAGCTTTTAATTTATTTTTATTACTAATATGTAATATTAATAAAAAATTATTTACAGGAAACAGTGGGGTTATTTTAATTGCAGTTATAATATCTATTTACTGTATTGATTACAGTCAAAACTATCCAAAAAATTTAAGTATTGAAAAGGTTTTAATAATGTTTTTTATACCTGCAATTGATACTACGAGATTATTAGTACAAAGAATTTTAAATAATAAAAACCCTTTTAAAAGAGATTTGAATCACATTCAGCATATTTTTTTTTTAAAAGTAAAAAAATCAATTTGGATTCCATCTTTATTTAGTTTTCAAATGCTAATATATTTTTTAACTTTTATAATAAGTCCAATTTTTATTTTAGTTGCTCTTTTTTTATTATATTTCTATATTCTTAATAAATATACATATGAAAAAATTAAATAACTATATTATTATCTTATCACCTTTTATTTTATGTAGTGGTCCTTTTTTTGCTGATCTTTTTTTTAGTTATTTTGCTTTAGTATTTTTCTTTTTAATCAAAACTGAATTTATAAGATCAATATTAAAAACATTATTATTCAAAGGTTTTTGTATTTTTTTCTTATATATATTTTTAAGATCAATGTTATCTGATAACATACAACTTTCTCTAGAGTCTTCATTATTTTATTCTCGTTTTTTATTCGGATCGCTTAGTATAGCTTATTATTTTATTGAAAAAAAATTAATTAAAAAATTCTCTATATCTGTAATAATAGTTTTTTTAATTTTATTTGTTGACTCCTATTATCAGTATTTTTTTGGTGTTAATTTGATTGGGTTTGAAAAAATTAATGAAAATAGAATTTCTAGTTTTTTTGGGACAGAATCAATTTTAGGTAGTTTTTTATCAAGAATGTTTTTTCTTGTTTTTCTGAGTTTTTTGACATTCAAAATTTCTAAGAGAATAAATTCTAATTTTATTTTACTTTTTTTAATTATTAATACATTTGTTATAATTGTTTTATCTGGAGAAAGAACAGCACTTTTTTTATTTTGTATTTGTATTTTTGGAATTTCAATTATTGAAAAAAAATATATTTATTTAATTTATTCATCATTCTTTATAAGCTTTATATTTGTTACTATATTTTCAATTAATACTGATAGAATTTTTTCTGAAACTTTTAAGCAAATAGGATTAAATTCATTAGTTAATCAATCTAATCTTGATGATAGAGAAATATATATCTATTCAAATCAACATCAAAAACACTTTATTACAGCATTAAACCTTTTCAAGGAAAAGCCATTATTTGGATATGGACCTAAGACATTTAGAATAGTGTGTAAAAAAGAGAATATTGATATTGGAGGTTGTTCAACACATCCTCATAATTATTCATTACAACTTTTGTCAGAAACGGGCATTACAGGTTTTGTATTTTATATAGTATTTTATTGTTTTATGATTAAAGAAATTTTTTCCAATAGAATTAAAAATAATAACAATATAATTTTTTTTAAGATATCTGTTTTAGGCTTACTAATAAACTTTTTTCCTTTGATACCTACGGGTAATTTTTTTGGAAATGCTATTAATACATTAAACTATATACCAATAGTTTTTTATTTTGTTTACAAATATAAAAAATAATTAAATATTTTTAAACTTCCATTTATAAAAATATTTAATTGCTGAAATTACATGGATTATCCAATATTTAATATTTTTTTTTGAGCTAGCATTATGTTTATGAATAACTAAAAATTTAGGAATATAATATATATTAAATTCCCTTACAATTCTTAAGCAAAAATCTACATCCTCAAGATACATAAAATACCTCTCATCAAAAAATCCAATTTTTTTTATAACTCTTGTATCAATTCCAATACAAGATCCTGATACACAATTAACTTTTATATCTTTTTTTGAATATAGCTTATCAATATCAACATAATTTTTATTAAAAACTGGTTCTAATTTTTTGAAAATTGACAAACTTCTAATAATAAGATTAATCGGATTAGGAAAATTCTTTATATTTTGTTGTATAGAAAAATCGTAGTTTAATATTTTAGGAGCAAAAGCGAGTATTTGATTATGTTTAACATAGTTAATTGATTTCTTATAAAATTCATCGGGAACTAGCAAATCTGGGCTTAACAAAAAGTGAAATAAAGATTTATCTATTATTTTTTTTAAAGCGATATTTTGACCTGATCCATATCCTAAATTTTTATTAGTTTTGATATATTCTATATTTTTATTAAATGACTCGATTTTATGTAAACCATTTTTTGAATTATCTATTATTATCAACAAGCATTTATCTTTTGTATTTTCAAAATAATCTATTATATTTTTGTAATCTTCATATTCATTATTATATAAAACTAAAGAAGCTGTATAATGATACATATTATATTATATTATATTATATTATATTATATTATATCTTATCTTATCTTATGCTTGAAACATATTTAATGTATTGATTATTTAAATTTTTATATAAAAAGAATTTTTTAAGATCTTTTTTACTTATCCAGTTATTTTCGCAACATATTTCCTCTATGCAGGCAATTATATTTCCTTGATTTGTTTGAATTGTTCTAACATAATTTGAAGCATCATTAAGAGAATTTGGACTACCAGTATCTAGCCAATTAATGCCCTGTGGTAGTAGTTTATGCTTTAGTAAGCTATGTTTTATGTAAATATTATTTAAATCAGTTATTTCGAGTTCATTTCTTTTTGAAGGTTTCAATGTTTTTAGATGATTTAGTACGTTAGTTCCATATAAATATATCCCTGGAATAGCATAATTTGAAATATACCTCTTTGGTTTTTCATATATTTTAATTATTTTTTTATTTTGAAATAATGGTACCCCATATCTATTAGGATTATTAGCTTTTACAGGAAAAATTATTGCATTATCATCATTTAAACTTGAAATAGCATTCTCTAAAACTTTTATTAAACCTGAGCCGTGAAGAATATTATCACCTAAAACTAAAAAAACTTTGTTTGTTTTAATGTATTTTTTGCATAACATTAGTCCCTCCGCTATGCCTCTAGGTTTTTTTTGTATTATATAAAATATTTCAAAACCAAAATTTTTATATATTGAAAATAATTTCATATATAATTTTTTATCATTTTCATTACAAATTAAATAAATTTTTCTAATCTTTAATAATAAAAATAAACTTAAAGAATAATAGATCATGGGTTTGTCATATATGTTTAAAAGATGCTTATTTACAACATTTGTTAATGGAAACATTCTGCTACCTGCCCCCCCAGCCATTAAAATACCTATCATCTGAAACCTACTTTTTTTAATTGTTTTTTATTACTAGAATTTAAGATTTTGTTACGATTTTTTACGTACCAATCAACTGTTTTAATAAGATCACTGTTAAAATTATTATTTAGTTGAGATTTAATTTTTTTATCTTTTGAGAGTCTATATTCTTGATCGTGCCCAGGCCTATCATTTGTATAAACAATTTTTTTTAAATCATAATTAATGCCATATTCATTTTTTAAAATAGTTATGATTTTTTTAACAATTTGATTATTAGAATAAAAATTATTTGATGAAACAGTATAGTCTTTTATTGTTTTTTTGAAAATAATTTCTTCAATAGCTTTTACAGAGTCATTTACGTGAATATAAGTTCTTAAATTTGTCCCATCACCATATATTAGAATAGGTAATTGAAATAATATTCGCATAATTGTTGCAGGGATTAATTTCTCTATATTTTGATATGGACCAAAATTATTTACCATCATAATAGAAGAAGAATTAAAATTATAAGTTTTCTTACATGATTTTAAAATTAAATTACCAAATGATTTAGAAACAGAATATGGAGAAGAAGGATTTAAAGGAGAATTTAAATTAAATATTTTATTTTTGTTTGAGCCATAAATTTCATCTGTAGAAATATAATGAAATTTTAAATTATGATCTAAATTATATAATCTTGACGCCTCAACTATATTTAAAGTTGAATTTATATTGTTTTGAATAAAATAAGTAGGTCCTAATATAGACCTATCTACATGAGATTCTGCAGCAAAATGAACAACTGTATCAATCTCATAAAATTTCATGATAGATATTAAGTATTTTATATTAGATAAATTGTTTTTTAGTTTAAAATATTTTTTGGATTTTTTAAATTCACTATTTTTAATACTATATTTAGAGTCTTTATCTATGTTAATAATTTTTTTTACTTTTTTGTTTTTTAATAAATAATTGATAAAATTAAAACCAATAAATCCATTACCACCCGTTACTAAAATATTCATTTTAAATTATTAATCTTATCTGATGAAGAAATATTTGAAATTTTATTTGGAAAGTTTACTTTAAATAAATCATTCTTAAAAGGAAATTTTTTATAGTTTTGAGAACTAAATACGTTATCCATAAAATAGATCAACTCCACATTGGAAGTTAAAGTTTGATACCCGTGTAGAAAATTATTACCAATAAATAATAAATTATTTTTATTACTATCCAATTCAATATGATATTGTTTAAGATAGTTTTTAGATTTTTTATCAAAATTTATCAAAACATCATAAATTTTTCCTTTAAGAACAAACAAAATTTTTTTTTGCCTTATTTTAGTTTGAATATGCATACCTCTTACAGTTCCCTTTTTATGGTTAAAACAATAAAAAGATTTTTTTGATTTAAAATTTAGATTATCAAAATAATCAAAATTAATTACAAAACCTCTGTTATCTTTGGTTTTAATCAAACGATAACTAGAAAGATTAGTTTCATATTTTTTTATTAATGTTAACATTTTTAAAATTTACTTTAATCCATTTAATTTTATTTTTTTTTGTAAAATGCTTATTTAAAATTTCTTTATAGTGATTCCATGCAAATACAAACATTATACCATTTTTAATTTTTTTGATAGAATTTTCATTTTTAACAACAATATCTGTTCCGGGTAAGTTTTTATTTATTTTTTTTATGGAATTATCATAAATACAACTAATGGTATTACGATCTAAGTCTAAAAAATTAATCAGAAAAACAGTTTTTGCTGAAGCTCCAAAACCATATATTTTAGTATTATGTTTTTTTTGTGAATTAATTAATTCAATATATGAAATTTTAATATTTTTAATTTTTTTATGAAATTTGTGGATTTCTGTTAAAGAAATTTGTTTAGTTAGTTTATTTAAAGATAAATATTTTGATTTCAAAAAAAAAGGAACTTTCTTATTTTTACTAATATAATACCTATAGCTACCTCCTTGTGTTGATGTTTTAATTATTTTAATTAAATGTAAATTATTTATTTTACATAAGTTATAGACAGTTTTTGGTGAAATAGTATAAACGTGTTCATCATATAATTGATCAAAATATAAATTATTTACAACACTATCAAAACTAATGTTTTCAAATACAAAACAACCATCATAGCTTAATATAGAACTTATTAGTGAAAATGATTTATTTATTTTATCAATATGAGCAATAGTATTTATAGAAAAAATTAAGTCAAAATATATTCCTTTTTTTGCAAAATCATTACAAGCAGATTTATTAAAGTAAATATTCAAACTTTTAATCCCTTTTTTTTTAGCTATTTTATGGGGCAATTTAGTTGGCTCAAGTCCATAATGTACATAATTATTTTTTTTATAATATTCCAAGAAAGTGCCATCAGAACTACCAATTTCAAGAATCTTTTTATTAGAATTCAATTTTAACTCTTTGGCAATCTGCTTTGATAATTTTTTTAAATAAATAGCAAAGTTTTTAGATAAAGATGAATAATATGGATAATTTTCATTAAATAATTTTTTATTTCTAATACCATGAAGATTTTTGAAAACTTTATCTTTTTTACAAAATGCAATAGTATTTTTATATTTATTTTTTTGTCTATCATTATAATCATTCACAATTGGTTGATTGCCAAAAGGAATAAAATAATCATATTTACCTCCACAAATATCACAGATTTTAATCATCCTTAACGTATAAGTTTTATAAATTTATAGTAATCTGTCTTAATCATTTTAATTTCATTTTTTTTAAGAATAAATTTTTTAGTTTCTTTTTTATTATTTATACTCTTTATAAAAGAAGGTATTTTTGAAATTTTCAATAATTTAATTAAAAAGTCAAGGTTATATTTTGCAAAAATATTAAATATTTTTTGTCTTATTTTTTCAATTAAATAAAATTTTGGTTCATAAAAATCACCAACAATTTTTTCTTTATTTAAAATTAATTTTTCAATTTTTAAAAATTTTTTCAAACTTTGTAAATTTTTTTCAAAATTTTCGTCAATGAAATTTATAAAAATAAAATTATCATCAATTTCGATATTTTCTAAATTTAAATTATATAAAGATGATTTTAATAATAAACTTCTTTCATTATATGGAATACTTTCTAAAGAAATATTATTTCTATAATGATAAAAATATAAGTGTGAGTTAAATCTATGAATTGGATCTCAGTATAAAAAAAGAAATTTAATTTTTATTCCATATTTTTTAGAAATAAGTTTGGAGTTTTTTATAACTGTTTTTAAAGATAATGTATATCCTACAGAATAATCAATAAACAAATCATATTTTTTTGAGAGAAATAATTTATAATATTCATCTGTTTTAAAATTTTTTTTATCTAACATATCCAATTCCTTTCTAGGCATTGCATATATATTTTCAAGCTTTGTTAATTCTTCAACAAACCAAGTAGACATACACCTAGCTGGTCCAATTCCTACCAATAATATTTTTTTCATTAAAAATTTATTATAGAAGAATCTTGATTGTAAAAATTTTTTAAATCAAAAATTTCTGATTTTTTTTTACATAACTTCTTTATTGATTGAATATCAAATTCTTTAAAAACTTTATGCTTTACCAGAATCATTATCAGATCAAACTTTTTATTGAAATTAATTTTTTGAATTTTTTTAATTTTCTTATATTCTTTAATATCATTATTTAATTGTTTTGCTAAAGGATCATAAATATGAATTTTATTTGCCGATGGATATAAGTATTTAATGACATTATCTATTTGTGTGTTTCTAGTATCTGGACAATTTTCTTTAAAAGTATAACCAAAAATCAATACATCTAATTTCTTAAAATTCTTTTTTTTATTTTTGAAAATTGATTTTAGATTTTGTACTATAAATTTTGGCATAAAATCATTAATATTTCTTCCAGACAAAATTAAATTTGGCTTATAACCTGTTTTAATTGATTTATAGGCCAAATAATATGGATCTACTCCAATACAATGCCCCCCAACTAAACCTGGTTTAAAGTCTAAAAAATTCCACTTTGTACTAGCCGCATCCAAAACTTCTCTGGTAGAAATATTCAATACATCAAATATTCTTGATAATTCATTTACAAACGCTACATTAATATCTCTTTGTGTATTTTCGATAACTTTTGCTGCCTCTGCCACCTTTATAGACGAGACTGATTTAATCTTTGAACTAATTATTTTTTGGTATAAATTTTTAATAATTTGTGCAGACATTTTATCAGAACCAGAGGTAATTTTTGTGATATTAGATAAAGTTCTTTTTTTATCTCCAGGATTAATTCTTTCAGGTGAATATCCACAAAAAAAATCTTTGTTAAAAATTAACTTTGAGTATTTAGTTAATAAAGGTATGCAGATTTCTTCAGTTGCACCAGGATAAACAGTTGACTCATATATAACTATATTATTTTTTGATAAATACTTAGCAATTGTTTTGGATGCATTTTTAATATTATTTAGATTAGGTTTTTTATTTTTAAATATAGGTGTTGGTACTGTAATAATATAAATATCACTATCTTTGATTTGATTATCATTATATGTAAATAAAAGATTATTATTTTTAGATAAAGTTAAATTTACTTCTTGAGTTTCATCTATTCCTTTTAATAAATTTTTAATTCTATTTTGATTTATGTCAAAACCAACAACTTTGAAATGTTTTGAAAATGCAATGGCTAAAGGCAAACCTACATATCCCAAACCAATAATACTGATCTTTAAATATTTATTTAATTTTAATTTAATCATTAAAAATTATTTATCATATTTATAAATTCTTCTTGTACAGTTTTTTGCCTAAAAGGTAATGGTATTAAATTTGTAATTTCTCTATTAAATTTAGAAAATTCTAAATAAAATAATTCTATATCTTTTTCAAGTTTAGAAAGATCTTTAACAATTCTTCCATGTTTATGTGAAATAATAAGCTTATTATTAATTTCACTATCATTTAATAGGCATGGAATTCCAGAATATAAGGCCTCTAGTGTAGCTCTGGATGTTCCTTCACTAAATGAAATATTTATATTTGCATTCATAGTCGGTAGTAAATTAAAAATATCTGCTACATGACCTAATAAAATAATATTTTCACTCATTTTTGCATCTTGAATTTTCTTCTTCATTGGATAAAGTAATTTTCCCTGTCCAGCCATAATTAATCTTATTTTTTTATTTTTATTTATTGCAAGAATGAACTTATCAATAAGAAAAGGGATGTTTTTAATTTCATTAAAGTTTCCAAAATAACAAAAATCAAAAAAATCATTATTTTTAATTTTTAATTTTGGCACAAAAATATTTTCTTCATCAATACAATTATTAATTTTAAAAATGTTAAAATTATCTGAACTAAATTTATCGATATTTTTTTCATTCATAACAATTAAGTTATTTATTCTTTTTAAACAGTAATAATGTAAATTAAATAATAAAATTGACAACAAAGGAAATCGTAATTTATAATTTAAGTAGTAATTGCCCCTTATACTAGAAATTGATTTTGAAAAAAATAAAAAGGAATTTAATAAATCTGATTTCAACGTAAAAGAAATAAAAATAGTTTTTTTCCTAAATTTTTTATCAAAAATCTTAAATAAATATTTAAAAAAAAAAATTAAGAAATTAAAAAAACTAATATTTAATAGATTTACTCTATCATTAAGATGAAAAGGTAATTTATTTTTTTTTCTACCGAAATAGATTATTTTTGTCTTGTGATACTTTGTGCACATATTAGCTAAGGTAAATGCACCGTTTATTGGAGATGTTTTATTTAATGAAGGAATTAAAAAATAAACTTCTTTAGTCATTGTATTCATAAATTTTTTGGATTTTCCCAACCCTTAACTCCCAAGTATATTTATTTTTAACATCGTTTAATGAATTTATTGAAATTTTTGTTGAGAGCATGGGATCATTTAAAACTTTATCAATAGCATTTACCCAATCAAAAGAATTACTAGGATTAACTAATAGACAATTTATATTGTTTTGTAAAATCTCTCTTAATACTGGTAAATTGGATGATATTATAGGCTTATTGGATGCCATATATTCAAACAACTTTAAAGGTGACATCCATTCTGCAGTATTTACATTGTTATTTACATACACTTCTTTTTGGTATGGCATTAATAAAATATCCATCTGTTCAATATAGTATTTTACATTTTGTGGATTTACAAATCCATAAAATGAAATATTTTTTGGAATTGAAATGGGATTTTTTTCATCAATATCTTTTTTAAAACCTCCAAATAAACAAAAATTTATATTAGGTTTCAATTTTGCTATATTTAGTATTAAGTCGATCCCCCTACCCTTATTAAAACTTCCAAAATAACCTATATTAATTTTATCTTTGTTTAGCTGTAACTTTAATTTTGATTGAAGGCTTTCCTTAAAAATTGGCAAATTTGAACAATCATGCAGAACATATATATTATTACTATTTGTTAAAGAATATTTATCTTTAAGTATTTTTTTTAAAGCATGAGAAATAACGACAACTTTTGATTTTTTATTTGATATAATTTTTTTTTGAAAATAACCTCTTATACCATAAAGTGGTGAATGAGACTCATATATCACATTTTGTCTAAAAATATTGAAGTAAAAAAAAGCACCGTAAATATTTCTTGAATAAATTATAATTTTTTTTTTAGAAAAAAACTTAAATATTAAAAAATAGAAAAATGATAAAGCAAAATTAATTATTTCTACTAGTCTTTTACTAGGATTGTAAATATATTTTATATTATGCTGCTTAATTTTAATTCCATAAAACTCATTAATATTTTTAGCTAATTCTGTTGATAGGTAAAGACTATTAACAAAAATTTTAGTATCATATAATTTATTAAATTGTTCATACATATTAGTTACATGTATACTATTTGCTGAATTAGACGGTAATATAGACGAAGTAATATACATCAATAAAAATTTTTTTTCTTTTTTTTTAAAAATAGAGTTCATAATTATCTAGTTTATTAATGTAAAAGTAATTTATATAAAAAATAATAAATGAGAATATTATAATTAGATTTAAAAAACTTTTTTTATACTTCAAATAATTTTCAATAAAATAAATTATTAATATAGGTTCTACAACACTCGTAACCCCTGCAAATCTGAATGCGAAAATTGCTGTATTATTAAAAATTATTTGAATTAACAAGCTAAAGAAATATATATTGAAAAGCAATTCAAATTTAATATCATATTTAATAAAATATATTCTTATAATAAAAAATATTATTAAAAATATTAAATGCTGTATAAATTTAATATGCGTATAAGTTAAATCATAACCATAATCTTGACTTTTTAAATAATTTTTAATTATTTCAGGCACAAAATATAGTTCGTTAATTAATTGAAGAAAATAAGGATAAATAAAAATAGATATTAAAAATGATGATATGAAAAAGATTATTAAATAAAAATTTTTAATTTTTTTTCTTAAAAATACAACATAAGCCGCAATAATAGACTCATAGTGTATTAGAATTGAAATAAAATAATTAATGTAGAATTTTTTTTTATTATTATCTTTTAATAAAAAGCATACTCCAAGCAATACAAATGAACTTGATAATGCTGTTCTAAAACCAGAGAACTCTCTAGATATAATAAAATGAGAATAATATAATAAAAGAGTTACAATAAAATAGTTATTCAAATTTTTAAAAACATAAAACAAAATTAATAAACTTATTGATACATAAAAAAAATTTAATATTACTGGAAAAGGAAATGTGTAGTTAAGTATTATTGAAATGATAGGTGTTAATAAAGATTTATCATATATTATAAATGGATTTTCTAAATAATTATTTATATTTCCATATCTAATAAAAACTCTTGAAAATTCGTCATTATTTCCTCTTAGTCCACAATAAAATATTAAAACTATTATTAAAATTAAAAAAAGAGAGCTAAATAATTTATCGTTATTAAAATTAACCTGAAGAAATGCAGTTAATAAAATTATTATAAATAATGAGGCGTATACAATCACTTTGCTTTAAACAATTCATGATAACCTATACCTGGAAAATCAATAAAACCCCAATTATTAAATTTGTTTTTATCTAGAGCAATATCAATCCTAGCTATTGTCATCATCCTAAACCATGAATCCCATAAATTAGATTCATTCCACTTCCTTTTATAATTATCCCAATGCGCATTAATTTTGTCATACTTTGGTCTTGTTAAAGTTATAAATTGTCTTAAAATTTCGTATCTTGAATTAGATTTATTATTGATAATGTTTTTGATAAAATAATAAAAATATTTATGATTAATTGGTCTAATTTTATTTGACTCGAAAAAACCACCATCTTTGTTTTGATTAGATAAAATTGAATTTAATGTTTTGTTTAAATTTTTACTATTTTTAAATATAAATTCATTTGATGCAAGAGTTAATAAAAAAATAGCATCATAATCATAACAAGCTCCTCCTCCAATATAAGGGGCATAATGACCATCACTATCCATAAAAGAAATAATTTTTTCAGCCAAAAAATTATAATTTATACTATTTATATCAAAATAATTAAAAATTTCATATTGATGATAGGAGTTTTGAAAATAAAAATATGATATTTTATTTTCTTTTCCTAGAACTAGATAATTATTTAAATTTTGTTGATGTAAATTAAGCCACTTTTTTAATAAAATAGATGTATTGTAGTTGAAATTTTTCCCCAAAAAATAATAAATAATAGCATAAAACATTGCTAAATTACCTGTTCCTGGTTTACCAATTAATGATCCTTCTAAAACCAATTTATTGTTATGATCTATATTGTTATCAAATATTTTACAGAGATAATCGGGTTTAAAGTTTTTAATTTCATCTAAAATAGATAGTGCGCTTAATGTAAAACAAAATAACTGGAGGAAACTTTTATCAGTTGATAAATCTTTTGAAGTTTTTTTTTTAATTGAATAAAAATTATTTAAATTACTTATTAGTAAGTCTGACCATATTTTTTTAAATTTTATAATAATTTCTTTTTTTTTTAATAAATTAAAACCAAATATAGCGAAGCATAAGGCAAAAGGGTTTTTAGTTGAATTTAAAGTAAGTTTAAAATTATTATCATTTAGAAAGCATTGAATTAAAAAATTATAATAATTTTCTCTTGCAATATTGATTTTATTATTCATTAATCAAACATAATTATATTAATAATATAATGACTCAACAAAAAAAAATATTCACGCCTGATAATGACGGCATATTTAGAGACAATAAAGTCGATAACCTTTTTTTACCATTGTATTTTCATGAAACATATTCATTTAATAAAAGTTCAAATGTTAAATTACTAAATAGTGAATTAAAAAAAAGTAGCTTGTTATCAAATAATAACAATATAATTAATTTAACAATTTCAATATCTAAAAAAATTAATAATCTAATTTTTGAAAAATATAATCAAGAGACTCTTAATATATTTATTGATTATTGTAGAATTATTGTTGAAGTTTTTTTAAATAGAACTGATAGATTAAATTATTTAATTGACTGTGAACAAATATATCCAAAAAAAAATTCTTATACTTTTAGCTTTAGTAATTCGCCAAACTTAGTAGGAAAAGAATATAGCTACATAAATAAAAACTTACATTGGGCTTTATTAAGGATGATTGCAGGAGCTGAAGATAATATAATTATTAAAAATAAAAAAACATTTAATATAAAAAAAATATTAAAACTTTTTAAAACTAAATACTTAAACAAAAATTTAGGCAATTTATCGAATGAAGAAATAATTTTTATACCAAAATTAAACAGATATAAGTTTCTAGAAGAAAATCTAAAAATTCAAAAAAATCCTGATATTAATTTATTTTTTAATTCAAAAAAAAAACAACTTAATTAGAAAAAAAATTAGTGAAATTATTTTCAGTGAAATATTAAATAAAATTAATAAAAAAAATATTTATTCAAATAAAGGATTAAAAAAATATTCAGATTTTATGGCAAGAATAATGCCTACTTTTTTAGTAGAAGATGCTAATAATATTTTATTAAAATGTATAAAATTAATTAAAAAAAAACAAAGTGTCAAATTAATTACTTTAGGAGGTATAACTTCAGCGCATTATGCTTCTTTTTTTACATCAACATTTAGAATATTAAATAAAAAAATATTTACATTACAGCATGGTGGAATGATTGGTTACGAACAATCTATGCCAATGCATTATTTGTCTTACATGACATATCCAAGTATTTTTTTAAGTGCGGGATGGACACAATATCCATCAGAATATAAAAAGTTTAAAAAATATAAATTATGTAAAAAAATTATTCCTATTGCTAATCCTTATTTTTCAAATTTAAAATATAATAAAATATGTTCATTAAAGGAAAATATTCTTTTAATTCCTCTAAGTAAATTTGTTTATTTAGATGATAAAAATTTTAATAACGTAACTGATTTAAATATTTTAAATTTAAGAATTAAAATTTCTAAAATAATAAATACTTGTGAAAAATATTTTGATAAAATTATTATTGTTCTAAGGTCTGAAAATTTTGCAATTGATCCCATTAGTAAATTAATAAATATTAATAATAACAAATTAGTTATATCTAACCCAGATAATTATAATGCTAGCTATTATTTTAAAAAAACTAAATGTGTAGTTTGGGATGTAATATCAACTGGTTTTATCGAAACTTTAAGTATGGGAATACCTACATTTGCATTAACAGACGATACAAGATGGTCATATGATAGTAAAAAAACATTAAAAAATTTAAAAGATAGTAAGATAGTCTCAAACTCAGAAGATGAACTTATAACATTTATTATAAAAAATATTTTTGATGATATCTATAAAAAAAATATAAATGTTGCCAATCTTTTTAAAAAAAATTATGCTCTATCTGAAAAAAACTGGCTAGATCAAATTAAAAAAATAATATGAAAATCAATTTAGGAATAATAGGCTGCGGTAGAGTTGCTGAACATCACAAAAAATATTTAAAGACTTTTAGAAATGTAAAAATAATATCATGTTGTGATAAAAAATTAGTTAAAGCTAAATCTTTTGCAGATTTTTATAAAAGTAACTTCGAGACAGATTATTTAAAAATACTACATAACAACGATATAAATACTGTAATAATTTCTACTGAAAGTGGTAATCACTTTAAACATGCAAAAGAAGCTCTAATTAATAATAAACATACAATAGTTGAAAAACCAATAACTTTTAATCAGTTAGAACTTAAAAAACTAATAATACTATCTAAAAAGAAAAATTTGATGCTTACTACTTTATTTCAAAATAGGTTCAATAAATCTATTCAATATCTTAAAGGTTTAGTTGATAAAAATAAATTAGGAATAATAGTTCAGGTAAAAGTCAATTTAGTATGGTGTAGATTTCAGGACTATTATAATGATAAATGGCATGGCACTTGGTCTATGGATGGCGGTGTAATAAATCAACAGGCAATTCATCACGTAGATATATTAAATTGGATATTTGGACCTATAAAAAAAATTACTTCTTATAACAAAAATATTCTAAATATTTTAGAAGCAGAAGATACTTCAGTGAATATATTTGAAACAAAAGATAATGTTTTAGGAACTATTTCTGCAACAACATCAGCAAGACCAAAAGACTTTGAGGCATCTATTGAAGTTATAAGTGAAAAAGGAATTATTAAAATTGGTGGAATAGGTTTAAATAGGATAATCAATTTAAATTTAAAAAATATAAAAAATAAAAAAATAGTTGAAATCAAAAAAAAATATAGTCAAAATTTTAAACAGGGTTATGGTGAGTCACATGGTGTACTTTTTAAAAAAATATTTGATAATATTTTGATTAATAAATATGTTTCACCTGTAGATCTTGATAGCGTCATGGAAACGCTTACTTTAGTAAATTCTATTTATTTAAGTAACCAGATTAATAAAAGCATAAACATTAAAAGTAAAAATATATTTAACAAATTAGGAAAAAGATAATGAAAGTATTGTGTTCAATTGCTGCAAGAAGTGGATCAAAAGGAATTATAAATAAAAATTTAAAAAAAATAGGTAATCATCCTTTAATAGCATATACAATAAAAATAGCTTTAAGTTCTAGACTAATAAACAAGGTAGTTGTAAATACTGATTCTAAAAAAATTGCCAATATCGCTAAAAAATATGGTGCAGATGTTCCATTTATAAGAAAACCTAATTTAGCTGATGATAAAACTCCTTTATTAATGGTCACGAAAGATACTTTAATTAATATGGAAAATTTAAAACAAAATTATGATATAGTAATACAATTAGCTGCTACTTGCCCTTTTATTTCTAAAAAAAACTTGGAAGAATCTATACATTTGGCCAATAAATATGATTGTTGTGTATCACTAAAAAGAATAGAACACGATCATCCATATAGAGCAAAAAAAATTTATGGGTCCAATAATAGGTTCGAAAGCTTTATTAAAAATATTAATGTAGAAAAATTTCAATCAAGACAAGATTTACCAGAATTATTTACTACATCCGGAGGTATTTATACTCGTAAATCTAAATTATTAAAAACTGCGACTGAAAAGGATTTTTGTTTTGGTAAATCGCCTGTTGGAATTATTCTTAATGACATAGAATCAATAAATATCGATAGAAAAATTGATTTAGAATTTGCAAAATTTATACAAGAAAAAAAATTATTTAAAATTTGAAATTATTTTAAAATTATTTTTTAAATTTTTATTTTCTATATTTACGTTATACCCTATATTATCATCTACAAATAATAATCCATTATCTATCTTGTAATCTTTGACTATAAAGCCAATTCTATTATTATAAGTTACATTATATTCTATATAATTGCTTAAACCTAAGGCTATAAATAAATGTAAATTAGATTTGAAAGAAATGTCTTTTGTCCAATTATGAAATAAAATTCTTGATTTGTTTTTTTTTGAAATATTTATAATATTTTTAACACCAAATAAATTAGAGTCAGGTTGAAAATATTTATAAAAATTATTTTTTTTATATAATAAATATTCATGAGGAGTTTTCCACTTTTCTCCTAAAGCAAAATTATTTTTATATTTGCTATATGTTTTGTTTCCATGAAAAGGCTCTTCAATAAATTTAAATTTGAAATCTTTACAAAAATCAAAAAAGAAATTTATCGTTTTTTTATCACTTAATCTACATCCTAAGTCTAAAGCATATTCAATTTCGTCACCTAAATATGATCGATAAAATTCACAAAGTTTAATGAGTTTATTTATATTAACTTTAGGAGGATTAAGAGTTCTGGCATAGTGTGATGCTTCATAGGGAATTTGGGGTCTAAATTTAAATAATTTAAATTTATTTTTTTTTATAAAATTTAATTCCTTATTTAGAAGTTCAAAGCTTTGATTTTCATATAACATTCCTCCACTTGCGTACAATTTAATTTTTTTTAAACCTTTTTTTGTTTTTGGATTTAATATTTTATATGTTGGTAATTTTTTTTCTTTTGATAAGGCATCATAGATTGCTTGCTCAAAACCAGATAATATTGAAGCATTATCATGTGATATTTTTTTTTTAAATGTAATTCTTGAATATAATTTAAGCATAAAATTAAATCTTTTTTTAAAAGTAAATTACTTAATAATTTAAAATAACTATTAAATTCTTTTTTATTAAGTATATAAGGAGATGGTTCACCCAAACCATATAAGTCTTTTGAAGTTTTTATACGAATTATATGAAAACCATTTTTAATAAAACTTGGAAGAGGTAAAACTATTTGATTTGAAAAATTTTTTTTTTTAAAAAAGATTAATTCAATTTTTAATAATTTAGAATTATTTAATTTTTTATTCATTAATTTCATAAAATAATTTATGATCATTAATCTCATATGGAGAAAGATCATGAAAACCCAAACTTTCGTTAATTATATCGTGAGGATAACAAATAAAACATAAGCCAAATAAACTTATGTAAAATTCTATATTTTTATATTTTCTTGGAACAAAAGGACTGATAGACTCTAATCTATCTTGCTTTTTTACCCATATAGATTTATTTTCTTTTTTTACAGCTATCAAACTTGTACTTCCATTTTTGATAAAATAATTAATCATTTCATCTACAATTTTATAACCTCTGTATGGAAAATTAATTTGAGTAAATACACAAAAATTTATGTTCTCTTTTTTTTGAATTTTTTCTAAACAATATTTATATACTTTTTGAATAGGAATTTTTTTAGAAGATAAATATTTAGGCCTCATTAAAACTTTACATTTATAATTTTTATTTGTTATTTTATTGTATGTTTTTAAATTATCTACAAAAACATAAGTATTACCAATGTATTTAGATTTAGATATTTGACTAATTGCTAAATCAAATAATGAATCCTTATTAAAAGACTTATCTTCACCTCTGAAGGTTATTATATTAACTATATTTAAATCATCTAAATTTTCATAACTTGAATAATCAACACCTTCTATATTATAAAGATCATTAATTATGTCACTAATTTTATTTTTTCTATACTTTAGATTATTTTGATTAATTCCGTGATAATGAAAAACAGACGCTTCAGGGCAATAATAAATAAAATTATTTTCGTTTAAAATTTTTTTAGCCCAAATTCTATCTTCTATGTGATATGTTTTATTATCAAAATTATTTTTTTTCCAAGTTTTTTTCTTAAAACAACTATTAGCATTATGAAAAAAGAAATCTTTTTTTTGAATTTTTATATCATTTCCAAATGTATTTATTAAATCCCTCTTATCAACATCATTCGTAAACTTTAATGGTTGCTGCTTACCATAAACCGCAAATATATTTTTTTTATTTAGCGGCTCAATTAGATTTTTTAACCATTTTGAATTTGTTGGAATGCAATGAGCAGATAGACAAACAATTATTTGTCCAGATGATTTAGAAATGGCATAATTTAGTGCTTTTCCAGGTAGATAATTTTTAATTTTATAAACTTTACAAAAATTAAAAGCTTTTGCTTTTTTTACAGTTGTATCATTACTATAATTATCCAATATTATAACTTCAAAATTTTTTATAGATTGTTTAGAAATCGCCATTAAACACTGACTTATCCATCTTTCTTCATTGAAAGTCCTAATTATGATACTTATTTTCATTCTCTATTTTGATTTTTGTGAAATAATTCAGATATTTTAAAATCAATATTATCATTTATATCAAAAGCTTCATCTTTAGAAATAATGAATGGAATACTATTTTTGTTAACAAATTGCTTATATTTATTAAAAAAATTCATTTTTACAGCATAAATAGTGCTACTTTCAAAAAACACTTTTTCTCTTAGTTGTCTTTGTCTTGCAGGTTTATTTAAAGCTACAAAATTATTTTTCTTTTTATATCCAAAATTTACATTAATTTCTGATATTGGAATAATGCTATTAATATTATTTTCAACAATAAATTTAACACATTTATTTATTGTCTTGACTGATCTTAAAGGGGATGTCGGCTCTAATAAAAGCATGTAGTCATAAAATATATTTTGATTTTTTTTTAATTTATTCAATACATGAATGACAGCATCTTGAACCTTTGAATTGTCTGATGATAGTTTTTTTGGTCTTTTAACATAATTAACTTTAAGCTTATTTGCAATTTTTATTATTGCATGACTATCAGTTGAAATAACAATGTTATCGATTAAGCTTGTCTTTTTAGCTTCTTTAATACTCCACTCTATCAAAGGCTTTGAATTAAAGATCTTTGCGTTCTTATTTTTTACACCCTTTGAACCACTTCTAGCAGGTATTATAGCTAAGATTTTGTTTTTTTTGTACAATTTAATATTTCTTTAATATGAATAAAATCTTTTAATATCATTTTGTTATTTAGAATGGGAATTAATGTAATTAATTCTTTTTTAAATATTTTATGTGCATCATTATAATTTTTTGTTTTTAAAAAAATAAAGTTTTTATTCATAAATGATTTAATAGGAGCATAAATTGATGTGCCTTTTATAAGACAATTCAATATATCTCCCTCACCAAATGAGCCAATAATTTTTTTATTAATATTTATAAAAACTACTCGAGATTTATTAGACTTAATTTTTTTTATTGCATCTATTATTAGTGACTGATGGTCAATTAAATACTTATTCATTAAAAAGTAAGCTCCTTAAATAATAACATGTCATTTTTTTTGGTTTTAAGAAGTATATCTACGATCTTCTTTGCAGAATTTCCATCGCCGTAAGGATTTTTGACATTTTTTAATTTATTAATAAATATTTTAGAGATAGCTTTTTTTATAGAATTAAAAATCTTTTTTTCATTAAAATCAGAACAATGTATTACATTTTTTCCAAATACTCTATTTTTTTGCCTTCTACCTATATTTACAGCAGGTAGATTAAAGGAAGGTGCTTCAATTAATCCAGAACTAGAGTTTCCTACTAAGCACTCTGCCTTACTTAACAAAAACAAATAATCATTTCTTGGCAAATTATCAAACAACCAAGTTTTGTTGCTTCTATTTTTTTCAATTTCTAATCTTATATTTAGATTTCCAGCATCATTATTTGGAAGAATAAACACAAAATTAAAATCTTTGAATTTATTAATTGCTCTGAGAGTTTGTTTGATTTGAAATTCAGCTAAACTAAACTCTTCAGTTACTGGATGCTGAGATATTATCATAAATTTTTTATTTATTATTTTTTTAATTAAATTTTTATGTTTACTAGTTATTTGAAATTTTTTTATTTCATCTAATTGAGGGGCACCAACATTATGAATTCTGAATTTTTGCTCCCCTAAATTAATTAATCTTCTAAAAGCATCAATATTTGAACAAAAATGTAAATGACTAAATTTTCCAATAGCATGTCTAGCTAATCCATCAATATTTCCACTTAATTCTCCGGCCTGTATATGTGCTACTGGTGTGTAAGTATAAGCCCCCACGATAGAGGCTATTAAAGTTTCAGATCTATCACCAGCTAAAATAATCCAATCGGGCTTTATTCTTAAAACCAAATCTGTAAAAGATTGATGTAAAATACCCATTGATTTAGTCATAGTAAAATGATCATATCCGTCTAACGACATGTGTATAACATCATCTACATGAAATCCGTCATTTTTAATTTCATTTATTGATAAGCCAAAGCTTGGCAATAAATGCATATTAGTTGCGCAAATTGAATATTTTATTTTTCTTTTTTTACATATTTTTAATAAAGGTTTGATATATCCCCATTCACCTCTTGAGCCAGTAAAGAATAATAATTTCATTTAAATTACTCCAGATCTTCCCATTTAATGATAACATTATTGGGTATGTCTTTTTTTGCTTTTTTATTTATTACTTCATTCATTTTATTAGAAGGTATGCCCGTCCCCGGTCTTTTAGACCAAATCATATTTTGTTTAATAATTTCCCCTTTAGAAATATTTATTTTTGAGACTATGGATCTAAATGCCCATTTTCTGATAGGTTTTTCTTTATCATTTATTTTTTTTATTTTACCAAGAGATTTTTCAATATTTCTTATTGAGTAGACGAGCTCATTTAACTGCTTCATATCAATAGAAACTTCTTGGTCAGGGCCTTTTTGATTTTTATCTAAAATAATATGTTTTTCAATTATTTTAGCACCAAGTGAAACGGCAGCGATGGAAGTATAAATTTCATTTGTATGATCAGAATGGCCAATTTTAGCATTAGGATATCTTTTAATCATTTGCGGTATAACGCCTAAATTGATATCTTCATAGATTGGTGGGTATTCACTCGTGCAATTAAGCAGAGAAAAATTAATTTTTTTACTTATAAGTAAGTTATATGTTTTATCAATTTCATCAAATGTTGACATTCCAGTTGAAATAATCATTTCATCAGAAAAATCTGCAATATTTGAAATTGTAGGGGTGTCTGTCATTTCACCAGAGCCAATTTTAAATTTTTTAATACCCAAGTTTTTTAATTCAATCGCAGCGGCAAGTGAAAAAGGAGTACATAAGTATTCAATTTCAATTTTTTTACAAAATTCAATTAACTGAATGTGCTGGTCTAGATTAAGAGCGTATTTAACTAAAAAATCATATAGGGGCTCATCAAAGTTATCAGACATAGGCGAATCTTTAAGCATTTCTTCATCAGGTATATGATGTTGAAATTTTACAATATCAGCTCCAGCTTTTTTTGATTGAAACGCCATTTCTTTTGCAGTTTCTAAATTTCCCAAATGATTATCACAAGCTTCTGCTATAATTACTACATTGTTATTATTCATGTTTAAGCCAATATAAATGAGAATTTATTTTTATAATTTTAACATTTCTTATATTATTTTCTTTAACTATTAAATCAAATAATTTTTTTATATATTGAGAGTTTAGAGATTTTAGTTTTTGTTTTTGCAATTTATTACTTTTCTTTAATTTCAACTTCTGCAAAAGTTGATTAAAATTAAATTTAAAACTAAGATAAAACATAGTTAGGTAACTAAGTGAAATATTATTTTTATTATCATTTTCAATAATTTTTTTTATTTCAGAAATTATTAATTTTAGACTACTTAAAGAAAATGAAAAATAATTTTCTAGAATTGAATCATTTGTATAATTAATTTTATGAAAATTTCCTTCTTTTATTAATTTTATCATTTTATTTTTTTCATAAATTTTGTGACTTAATTCAATTGGAGAATATGTAGTTAAGTCTCTTTTATGATCTTTTAAGTAAGCAATAGTTGGAGTTCCAGACATTCTTGATTCTACACCGGTAGTACAATCATGATGAATCATTAAATCACAGCAATGAAGCCATGGATGTATAGAAAAATTATTTGTAACAAATAAGCGTTCGCTATTAATTAATTTACTTATATAATTATTTTGGTCTTCTTCTGGATGAACTCTTAGAACAATTTTTTTATCTGTTGATTCTAAAATTTGATTAATTAGTTCAATAAAATTTCTTAATTTTAATTTATCATACACAATTAAATCTCTTATATTTTTAAAACGATTAATATAATTTTTATAAATAAAGTCATCGCCTTTGATATTATTACCAAAACTCATGTTAGTGCATACTAAAATGAATTCACCAATATTTTTAATAGTACTTATTTGATCTTTAAATAAATATTTGTATTCTTTTTTTAATAAATCAAAACGAGGAGATCCAGTAACATTAATTTTATTTTGAAATTTTGAATCTAGAAGCATTTTTTGTGCACTTCCCCATAAGAAAATTTTAGTAAAATTTTGTAATGCAATATTTGCATATCTTTTTTTTAAAGTTGGATTATCAATAAAGTCAACACCCCCCTCTTCATCAATATTTACTATTATACCCTCACTTTTTTTTATTAAATTATAAATATTTTCAGAAACACCCTGATGATATCCTTTATCTATATAAATAAATTTTTTTTTAAATTTAAAAAATTCATAAATATTATTTTTTGATCCTATAAAGCAATCGTTAAATTTATTAGTTAAACTAATTGCAATTATCAATTTATAAATTATTTCTCTATCTGATGTTTCAATAGGAAATAATAATGATGGCATTTATTTATAATATTCTCTTTTTAAAGGAGTTCCTTTTTGAAAATTTTTTTTAAAAACTTTTCCCAATATTATATTCAAATTTTTTGGATGCATTCCATTTCCTGGTCGAATAGATCTAACATTAAATTTATTGATTTTCTCATTTTTTTTTACATCTTTAACAATAAATAAAGATCTCATGTTGATTTTTCTTAGAATTTTTTGTCTTGATGAAATTTTATATTCATTATCTCCAACAATTTTTTCTGTTTCTCTAATATTTACTACTAGATTTGAGAATTCTTTAGGTGTTAAAGAAAATGATGAGTCAGGAGTTTTTAATTTCTTATTAAGTAAAATATGTTTTTCTATAAACCTTGCGCCATATGCAACAGAAGCAATTGCAGCATTATCTGATAAAGAGTGATCAGAGAAACCGACATTAAGTTTAAATTTTCTTTGCAAAAATTTTATATTTTTTATATTTAAATTTTTTGAGGGAGTTGGATATTCACTATTACATTTTAAAATGATAATTTTATTATGATATTTATTAATAGTCCTAACTGCTAAGTTTATATCTTCAATATCTGCAAGACCGGTAGATAAAATCATTGGTTTTTTTAATTTTGCTATGTATTCTATTAAGTTTATATCATTAATCTCAGCAGAGGCTATTTTATATGCTGGGCAATTTAATTCTTCTAATAAATCAACAGCAGTATTATCAAAAGGACTTGAAAAACATATTAAACCCAAATTTTTTGAATAATCAAATAATTTTTTATGCCATTCCCATGGAGTGTGAGCTTTTTTATATAATGAAAAATAAGTATCACCATCCCAAACAGATTTTTGAGATATTTTGAAATATTTTTTATTACTATCAATTGTAATTGTATTTGGTTTATATGTTTGCAATTTAATAGCATCTACACCACAATCTTTAGCAGCTTTTATAGTTCTCATAGCTATATTAATACTATGGTTGTGATTAGCAGATAGTTCAGCGACTATAAATACTTTCGAGTTTTTTCCTATTTTTTTGTTAGAAATTCTGACTGATTTCATAAATATTTCATATCTAAAACTTTATTGAATAAAATAAAATAGCTAATTGTTATTTTAATTAATTTTTTGTAATTTATTGTTAATTTGGCTAATTTTTTTATTTTTAATTTGTTTAAAGGCTCTGTTTACTAGAATAATACAAATAAAAATCATTTTTTTTTTATAAAATTTGGATTTTTTTTTAAAATAGCTACTGTTTCATTAACTGCCTTATGAGCGTCAAGTAAACAAACAACATTAGAATTGAATGTATATTTTTTTAATATTTTTTTTTCTAAAAGTATTCTTTCAAGTTTATTAAAATTTGAAAATTTTTTATTAACTGAAATATTACTAATAATCCTATAATTTTTTTCATTTTTTTCATTTAATAGTATGCTAACATTTGATTTCGCTAAATAATTTGCATCGTATAAATTTTCTGCTAAGTGAAATATTGATGCAGAATTTAAGTCTACTCCTAACAATAAAACCTTACCTTTTAATAAATAAAATTTATGAAGAGGTGAATTAACCCCTTCTGGAGAATTCAATGAGTGAGAACGTGTAATATAACTGGAATCTTTACCCCACGCTAGAATTGAACGAAGGGGATGATTTGTTCTTTTAACACCTTTGTATAGCATAAATGTATTTGCCATGACGCTTCTATTTCTTGGAAGTGTTGTGTGTTTATCATATGGTCTGTGATTTTTAAGAATTTTATTTCTAAATTTAGGATCTAGATTTAAACCAATCCATTGGAAAGGATCAGTTTGTTGACCAGTGTTTGATGAGATTAATAAATTTCCATCTTTTTTTAATATATTAATTAATGGATCTATTATATCATGAGGTCCATTAAGAATATTTCCAAAAGATTTTAAAGAGGAGTGAACCATTATTGATGATTTATGCTTAATGCCAATTTTTTTAAAAAAATTAAAAAAATCTTCGTACAAAATAAGTTTATCAAATTTCACAATATTATAGACCTTTTGATAGCCATCCACCATCAACAACAATATCTGAACCAGTTATATATGTTGATCTATCATCCAAAAGAAAATCAACAGCAGAAATTAAATCCTTAGATTCTCCCCACCTTTTTAATAATGTTCTATCATTTCTATATTTGAATTTATTTTTATCATTGTAAGATTTAGCAGTCATTGAAGTTCTAATGTAACCTGGGCAAATATTGTTAATTAAAATTTTATATTTTGACAAATCATTTGCTAAAGATTTTGATAAATATCTCAAACCTCCTTTTGAAGCTGCATAAGCAGGATTGTTAGAAAAACCTGTATGTGAAGAAAGGCTAGTAATATTTATAATTCTTCCATAATTTTTACTTTTAGCCAAATATTTTATTGTAGACTGAATAAGTAAAAAAGGAATTTCAAGGTTAATGTTTATTGTTTTTTGAAAATCTTTTCTTGAATATTTTAAAATATTTTTCGGTAAAGTTATTCCTGCATTATTTATTAAAATATCTAGTTTTTTAAACTTAGATAAACACTTCTTTACAACCTTTTCATAGTTATTTGATATCGAAAGATCTAATTTTAATAACAATATAGAAGAGGTATTTAGTTTGATATATTTTTTTTTTATTTTAGATATATCTTTGTCAACCAAGCAAACCTTGTATCCGGATTCAATTAAATGATTAGATATTTCAAAACCATTTCCATTTCCAGCCCCAGTAATTAAAACAACTTTATCCATTAATACTACTACTATTTATTCTTGTTAAAAGCATAAGGAGTGATAGTGATATTATCTTTAAAATTTTTGTTCCAATTCTTAATTTGCTGTTCAACATCTAGGCCTACTTCTTCATTCCATGATTTTAGAAGCAAATCAAAAATTTTTCCTCTTTTACCATCACCAATAGGATTCTGATCTAATGACATAACTGGCAGCATACAAAAAGGTGTGCCAGTCATAAATGCCTCATCAGCATTAAGTACGTCATATCTATCAATGTTTTTCTCAATGAAGGGAATGTTATTTTTTTTGGAAAGAAACTTCACATAATCAAGACTAATACCTCTTAAAATATTTCTGGGTTCTGGAGAAATTATTTTATTATTTTTTACTATTAAAAAATTTGAACCGGTGCCTTCGGCTATAAAACCATCAGTATCAGTCAATAAAGCCCAATTATTTTTTCCTTTAATTTTACTAACCTCAATATTAGCCTGCATATAATGAAGTCTACTTCTGGATTTTATTTTAGGGTCTAACAGATAAGCAGGTATGATTTTTTGATTCGTAATTACAACATTTATTCCTTCTGAAAATAAAGGAGCCATAGACTGAACTGTCCACTTTAGAGGAAAATCAGATATTATCAAATTTGGACCATCCACTAAATCATCAATGCTGTTATATATTGATAACGGACCCCTCGTTAAATTAATCATCAATCTATGCTCATCATCTTTTTCGAAAGCATTTATATTCATTTCAACTAATTGATTACAGATACTTACAATCTCTTCTACCGTATATTGAATATCTATAGAAACATTCTTTGCTGAAAGAAACAATCTTTCAATATGCTCTTCAAGTTTAAACTGAACTTTGTTGAAAGATCTGGTCATCTCAAAAACCATATCGCCAAACATTAATGCAGAGTCATATATAGAGATTTTAGCATTTAATTCTGAAGTAAAATTTCTATTAATGTAGACTTTTCTGTCTGACATATATTATTTATTAGTTCTCAAAATAACGAAGCTTTGAAGCAACTTTCATTTCTTCTTCACTAATACTTTTGATTCCGTTACCCAAAATTCCATCTATAGCTTTAAGATCCCTTACAAGAGTTTCCAAACCTTTTTTTTCTAAAGATGCGGATTGATCACTTCCATACATAGACCTGTCAATAGTTATATGCCTTTCGATGAAACGAGCTCCCAATGTAGCAGCCATTATTGATGGAAGAAGCCCAACCTCGTGTCCACTATACCCAACATCACAATCAAATGTTTTTTTTAGAGTATTTATCATTTTGATATTACATTCAATATCTTTAGTTGGATAAGTAGAATTAGTATGCATGAGAGTAAAATCACAATTTTTCTCTCTGAATATTTTTACTGCGTTTTCAATATTTTTCATATCAGACATACCAGTAGATATAAAAGTGTGAACACCTACTTCTGCTACCCTATTTAGAAAATCTATATGAGTAATCATTGCGGATGCTATTTTATTATGAGGGCAATTAAACTTTTGTACTTCTTCAAAAGAATTTAAATCCCAGCATGAAAAAAAGAAATCAATTTTTTTATCATTACAATACTGATAAATTTTTTCATAGTCTTTAATTGAGAATTCAAGTCCTTTTTTTTGCATTTCAGTTGTAGATCCCCATGGACTTTCTCTATGCTTAGCCAATTCTTCTTTTGAATATACTATATCAATAGTTCTTTTTTGAAATTTAACAGCATCACAACCTGCATTGTTAGCAATATCAACAAGCTTGAGAGCATTATCTAATGAGCCATTATGATTAATGCCAATTTCTGCAATAATGTACATATTTTTTATTTACATTTTATTACAAAATAATCAAACTAAACTTCAAACATTATTTGTCTTATTTTGCTATTATCAATTTGTGGATAAAAGATTACCTTTTTAAAAGCTAAAACTGCCTGCATTAAATTCATTTCCAATCCATTCATAAATCTTATTTGATTTAAAGCACAATATTCTAGTAATTTAGTTCTGAGTGGTTGATATATTACATCAACTACATAAGTGGATTTATTAATTTTAGATAATAAATCTTCATTAAATAAATAATCTGAAAAATTTGAAATATGACCAGATGATGTGGCATTAATAATCACATCATATTTGTTTATATTTTTGAATAGATTATCGATGTATTCGATTTGATATGATTTATTGTTAATATTAAAATCTATAATTTTTTCAATATCTCTATTCCAAGCTACAAAATTAAATTCGTTTAAAAGAAAATTTACACAAATTGATTTTCCAGTACCACCAAATCCTATAACAAGAATTTTTTTTTCTTTTATTTTTTCTATTTTATCAATAAGAATGTTTACTAATGCTTCACCGTCAGTATTATCTGAGGAAAGTTCATTGTTTTTATTTTTGAAGAGAACATTTGATGAACCTATTAACTGACTTGCAAATGAATTATTTTTTAAATATTTTTGAATAATCTCTTTATAAGGAAGAGCTATAGACCCTCCCAAGAAATTATCATCATTTTCAATAAAGCTAATTAGTTTTTTAATATTTTTTTGACTTACATCTGCAGGGAGAAATTCAATATCCATACCAAGTTTTTCAAAAACTGCATTCCAAAGTATAGGTGATCGAGCACCTTTTGATGGCTCAGAACCTAAAATTAAACAATATTTTTTTTTTTTTTAATTGGATTTTATTATTTAAAAAATTATTTATGCTAACCATTAATTTTTTTTCCTACAGCTTCTGCCACCTTAGACATTTTTAGATGCAAATCATTATATTCTTCAAAACTAAGTGGCTGTAATGGATCAACAGCTGCATTTCTTGGGTCAGGGTGCACTTCCAGCATTATTGCATCAGTTCCTGCAGCAATAGAAGCTAAAGATAGAGACTCAACCCAAGGAGACCAAAAACAAGCATGGCTTGGGTCAAGAACAATAGGTAAATGAGAAATTTCTTTTATTGCGGGGACAAATTGTATGTCGAGCATAAATCTGCTTGAACTTTTATGAGTATGAGGTGCAACAATACCTCTTTCACATAGTAATATTTTTTTATTTTTTTCAATAAGGGCATACTCAGCAGAACCAAGCAAATCCCTAATAGAGCATCCAAAATGACGCTTAAGCATTATTGGTTTTTGCGTTTTAGCACAATTTGTAATTAATGGAAAATTTTGCATATTCCTTGTTCCAATTTGTAAAATATCTGCAACTTCAGCAACTGCATTAACTTTTGACTCTTCCATAATTTCAGTAATTATTGAAATATCAAATTCTTTTCTAACTTCTTGTAAAATTCTTAAACCCTCTTCTCTTAATTCAAAATATTTATCAGATCTATATGGGAAAGTCAGAGGTTTAAAAGCACCACCTCTAAAAAATTGTACTCCTCTTTTTTTTAAAAACTCAGCAGTTCTAAAAGCCATATCTTTATTTTCAATTGTATTTGGACCAGCCATAATTACAATTTCTTCTGAACCAAAATTAGAATTATTTATCGAAAATTTAGAAAAATGATCTTTATTTTTTTTTGAAGCTAAAGGAAATTTATCTAACAGATCAGAATCTGAAATATCTTTACCTGGAATTTTATTATCCATTATTTTCCCTTTTTAAATAATATTCATTTCTTATAAAGATAAAAGTTATTGAAATAAATAATGAAATTAAAATAAAACTTATTAGGTATATAATAATTTCAAAAATATTATATCTTTCAGAAATAATACTATTTTTTAAAACCAATTCTTGATTGTTAAAATTTTTAAAGTGATTTTTTAAAAAATTATTCTCCTTCATAACTAATAATGTTGTTTCTAAATTAAAATACACATTGTAAATTTCTGACATATAATAATTTTCAAAGACAGAGAGACTTTTATTGATATTTTTAAGTTTTGCTAAATTAGTTTCAATTTCATTGTTATCAATACCATCATTAACTGTGATAAATGCATTATCTATTAAATTAAAATCAATGTTTTCAAAAGTTTGTAAGTAATTTAAATAAATATCTATAAAATTATTAAATTTTAAAATTAATAAATCGTTATTAAAATCAATTAATCTTAATTTATTTTCCATATAATTTTGAAAATAAGAACCCAACAATGAATTCATTTTTTTTTGAAATAAACTAAAATTATCAAATTTATCACTGAAAAAATTTATTATATATTGATCTTTATCAAATTTAATTTTAATATTTTTTTGTTTAGAAAAATAAACTGGCAGATCTATAAATAATTTATACAAATCTTCTGTTTCATTACTGGTAATATAATAATCTAATTTGTTTTTTTTTGTAATTGCATTTGTTTTCTTATCAAAATTAATTATTAGCTCTTCATCAAGATTAGCTTGTTTGATTAGCTCACTCATACTTAATGATATTGAAAATGTTTCGTTTCTTATATTTATAAAAAAATTGTAAAAAACAAAAACAAGTATTGTAACAATTGATAGAAATAAAATGATATTTTTTTCTTTTTTTAATAAAGAAAGAAAATCAAAAAAATCATCAATTTTTACTGCTTTTCTATTTTTAAAGATCATAATATTTTGTAGTACTCCTTATACCAGTCAATATATTCTTTAACACCATCTTTAATATTTACTTTTGGTTTATAATTTAAATATTTGGAAATTTTACTAATGTTTGCATGAGTCTTTTCAACATCTCCCTTTTGCAGAGGAAGATTGACAATTTTAAATCTTTTATTTGTAATTTTTTCAATTATTTTAATAAATTCTTTGAGATTTATAGGTTTATTACTCCCAATATTAAATATTTCATAAGGAATTTTCTTTACATTTTTGTAATTAATAATTTTTTCTATACCCTGAACAATATCATTTACATGAGTAAAATCTCTTTTATGTTTGCCATAATTAAACAAATTAATTTTTTTATTTTCTATATTACTTTTGACAAACTTATGTAAAGCCATGTCTGGCCTTCCATAAGTACCATAAACTGTAAAAAATCTTAATCCTGTGCATTGTAGCTTGTATATATTAGAGTAAGAGTGAGCAAAAACCTCATTGCTTTTTTTAGTAGCCGCATAAAATGACAAAGGTGAGTCTGTTTTTATTTCTTCACTAAGAGGAAAATCGTTACTATCTCCATATACTGAACTTGTTGAGGCAAAAACTAAATGCTTAATTTTAAACAATCTAGATAATTCTAAAATATTAAAAAAACCATTTACATTGAAATCTAAATATTCTCTAGGATTTGTAATAGAATATCTTACCCCTGCTTGAGCAGCAAGATTAATTACTATTTTAATTTTGTTGTCTTCAAATATATTTTTTAACTTTTTTTGATTTTGAATATTAATTTTATAAAAATAAAAGTTATTAAATTTTTTTAAAATTTTCAATCTATTATTTTTTAAACTAACATCGTAATATTTATTTAAATTATCGATGCCTATGATTTTATTATTTTTATCATTAAGTAAGGCTTTTGATAGGTGAAAGCCAATAAATCCTGCACAACCAGTTATTAATATTACTTTTCTCAATTTCTAGGCATAGAAAATTCTGCATCCAAAGCTACTTTTGGCCATCTGCTTGTTATAGTTTTTAGCTTTGTATAAAATCTTACTCCCTCCATTCCATGCATGGCATGATCACCAAATAGGGATTGTTTCCATCCTCCAAAACTATGAAATGCCATAGGTACAGGGATTGGGACATTAACACCTACCATTCCTATCTTGCAATCAGTAGTAAAGTTTCTGGCTATGTCACCATTTGAAGTATAAATACTAGTTCCATTTCCATATAAGTGGTTATTTACTAAATCTATTGCTTCAGAATAATTTTTAACTCTTACTACACATAAAACTGGACCAAAAATTTCTTCTTTGTATATACTCATATCTTTTGTTACATTATCAAAGAGAGAAGGGCCTAGAAAATATCCATTTTCATAACCTTGAATTTTAATATCTCTTCCATCAATTTTTAGATTTGCTCCTTCTTTTATTCCAGCGCTGATATACCCTTCAATTTTATTTTTATGTTCTTCTGAAATTACAGGTCCCATTTCTGATGTTTCATCAGTCCATGGTGCAACTTTTAAATTATTAGCTTTTGAAGATATTTTATCTACTAATTCATCAGCTATTTCTTCAAAGGCAACTGCAACTGATACTGCCATACATCTTTCGCCAGCTGAACCATATGCAGCACCTATTATACCATTTACAGCACTATCAATATTTGCGTCAGGCATAACAACTAAATGGTTTTTAGCTCCACCAAGAGATTGTACTCTTTTTCCATATTTGGCTGAAGTTTCATAAACATATTTAGCAACTGGTGTAGAACCCACAAAGCTAATTGAAGAAACATCTGATGATTTTAATAAAAAATTTACTGACTCTTTATCGCCATTCATTACATTAAAAACTCCATCAGGAAGTCCAGAATCAGTCAATAATTCAGCCATTCGCATTGGGCATGATGGATCTTTTTCAGAGGGCTTTAAAATAAAAGAATTGCCACAAGCTATTGAGATGGGAAACATCCAAAGAGGAACCATTGCCGGAAAATTAAAAGGGGTTATTCCTGCAGTAATACCCAAAGGTTGCCTATAAGACCAGGAGTCGATATCTGCACCAACATTCAGGGAAAATTCACCCTTTAATAAATGTGGTATACCACATGCAAACTCAACCACTTCTATTCCTCTCGTAATAGAACCTTTAGCATCCTCAATAGTTTTTCCATGCTCGATAGATACCAGTTTAGCAAGGTGCTCCATATCTTTGTTTAAATTATCTTTAAATTTACTTAAAATTCTTGATCTATTTAAAGGGGTTACATTAGACCAATTTAAAAATGCATTTTTTGAACTTTTTATTACATTAATAAAATCTTTTTCATTTGAGTTGATAACTTTGGAGCATACTTCACCCTTTGAAGGATCAAAAACTTCAATAAATTCATCAGAAAAACTTGTTTCTTTTCCATCAATATAATTCCTAATTATTTTCATTATTTCCTCTATAGATTAAAATTAAATTTCTTAAATATATAAATATACCAAAAGTTTGTCCCGATACAATAACAGGGTCTTTCCTAAAAATCGCGTAAGTTAATAAAGCTAAACCTCCAAAAATACTTAAATACCAAAAAATGACTGGGATTGAACTCTTACCAATTTTTTCTGAATAAATCCATTGAACAATAAATCTAGAAGCAAAAAGAGCTTGACCAGAAAAACCTATAATTAAAAAAAGAATTTCAGTCTTAGTAAGGGTATTAAAAAATTCAATCATTTCATTTTACTTATAATTAACAAAACTCTTATAATATCAAATATTCCTTTGACCATTCTTTTAAAATTTCCATATTTTGATTTTCCATATTGTCTTTTTCGATGATTGACATTTGTGAAGGCTGTTTTTTTATTTAGTCCAACAAATAAGGCTGGTAAAAACCTGTGCATACCATTGAAATATGGAATTTTTAAAAAAGTCATTTTATCAAAAATTTTTAAGCTACATCCTGTATCACTACAATTATCTTTGAGTATGAAACTTCTGAATTTATTTGCTATTTTTGAAGCTATAATTTTAGAATTGCTATCCATTCTTTTTGCCCTGATACCCCCAACTAAATATATATTTGTATTCTCAAAATAAATTTTACTAATTTTATCTATATCATTCGGATCATTTTGACCATCACCATCAATTGTAATAATATTTTCATATTTTGCAGTTTCAACACCTCTGTATATTGAATAACTCTGTCCAAAATTTGAAGAATTTTTTATTAATTTAATTTCTGTTATTTTTTCTTTTAACTTTGTGATAACAAATTGAGAATTATCATTACTATTGTCATCTATAATTATTATTTCACTTTTAAAATTTAATGTTGCTCTATGAATTTCTAATAACAATGTTTCTAAATTTTTTTCCTCGTTAAAAACTGGAATAACTATTGAAATTTTATTAGTTATTATCAAAATTAATTCTTTCTTTTTCAACAACTAGTGGTAAATTTTTTGAATATTTTAAAATAGCAATAATATATTCACCTAAAATACCCAAAATTAAAAGCATAATAGAAAATAAACCATAAATACCAACTAAAAGTGGCGCCAAACCAAAATCAAAAGAATACCAATAAAATAATTTATAAAATAGAAAAAAAACTGAGACTGAAAAAGATATAAGACTGGAAAAAAAACCTATAAATACAAGAACTCTTAATGGAATTGTTGAGTGTTTTACTATGCCTAATATTGCGAGGTCATATAAAGTAAAAAGATTATTTTTTGTTTTGCCTGCTTTTCTTTTTGGTTGAATAAAATCAATAGTTTTTATATCATCATAAAACTCTGAAATTAAGCCTCTTAAATATGGAAAACTGTCAGAAATTTTTTTAAATTTATCTATTATAAAAGAGTCATACAGTCCTGCACCTGTAGTATCTCTTGTAAGATTATTATATGATATTAAATTTAAAAAATAATAATAAGATTTTCTAATTATTTTCATTACAATATTTTCTTCACTATTAATTTTTTTTCCGAGCACTACTAAAGAGCCCTTTTCCCACTCTGAAATATATTTAGATATGAGTTCGGGAGGATCTTGGAAGTCAGAACTCATGAGTATAACCGCATCACCTTTAGACTGGAGTAATCCATAAAAAGGCGATCTTGTATGCCCAAAATTTTTTAAATTAAAAATTAATTTAATTTCTTTATCCAATTTAGCCATTTCTTTTAATATCTGCTGAGTTCCATCATTTGAATTATTATCAATAATTAATATCTCAAAATCATATTTTATTTTTAATTTTGTTATTTTTAATTTAATTTCATTAATAATTTTTTGAATATTATCTTTTTCATTGTAAGTAGGCATTAAAATAGTAATTAATTTACTTTTTTTCATATTTCTTTATAGCATATTTTTTTATTATTTATATTGTAAAGGTATGTTTAAAAAATTAGTAATTTTAGCTTAAGAAGTAAATATGCACTTTGCAGAAAAAATTAATTAAATACACAAACCAATGATGGAAATTGCCAGGGAACCAATATCACGAAAATCCTTTCTGGATAAAGAAGAGATAAAATGAAAATATATTACGGAAAGTCAGTACATGGCGCAGAAGAAATTAATGCAGTATTAAAAACCATTTCTAAATCAACTCAAATGGGAAAGAATACAGAATTAATGGAAAATAAAATTGGTAAGTTATTTTATAAAAAATATAGTTTAATGGTTAATTCAGGATCATCAGCATTATTATTAGCATTTAAAAGTGTAAATTTTGAAAAAGGATCTAATGTAATTACTCCAGTTTTAACTTTTTCAACTACAGTATCATCAATTATTCAGAGTGACCTTCTGCCAAATTTTGTTGATGTAAAAAAAGAAACTATGTGTATTAATGAAGATCTTATTGAGTCATCAATTAATTCAAATACTAGAGCAATATGTGTACCTAATTTAATAGGTAACATACCTGATTGGATTAAGATTAAAAAAATTGCAAAAAAATACAATCTTTTAGTTATAGAAGACTCAGCTGATTCATTAGGTGCGAAAATTAACAATAACTCTACAGGTAAATATTCTGATATATCTATAACTAGTTTTTATGGATCACATATCATAAACTGCGCTGGCAACGGAGGAATGGTTTGCTTTAAAAATAAAAAATTTTTTTTAAAAGCTAAGTTACTTAGATCCTGGGGAAGATCCTCTAGCCTCTTTAAGGACTCTGAAAAAATTGAAAATAGATTTAATATAAAAATTGATGGCATAGAATATGATAGAAAATTTATTTTTGAAGAGATTGGATATAATCTAGAGCCATCTGAAATTGGTGCAAGTTTTGGATTAGTGCAACTGAGAAAATTGAATAAGAATATAATTAAAAGACAAAAATTTTTTAAAATGCATTTTGATTTTTTCTCAAAACTAAATAAATATTTTAATAATCCATTTATTTATAAAAATGTTAATACAAGTTTTTTAGCTTTTCCTTTCACAATTAAAGAAGAAAGTGGAATCAAAAGAAAAGACTTACAAATTTTTCTTGAAAAAAGAAACATTCAAACAAGAGTTGTTTTCACAGGTAATATTTTAAAACAACCGGGTTTTAAAAATATAAAACATGTCTCAAAATATAAAAATTTTAAAAATGCTGATTATATTATGAAAAATTCAATTTTAATAGGATGTCATCATGGAATGACTAAATCACAGATTAAGTATATACATAATTCAATAGAATCTTTTATAAGTTATAAGTATTCATCTATTTGATTTTCAGTAAAATCGAGCATATTGTTCTGTTTCAAAGACCTTTCATACCAAGAAATAGTATTATAAACATCTTTTTTAAAACTTGATTTTTTTATATTAAATATAGTTCTCGCATATGAAGAATTTAATTTCAGCACTGGATTTTCTATATTATTTTCTGGTTTATTTATTATTTTTATTTTTGGATTCCTTGAAGAAAAATTATTCATACTCTCAATAAGTGAAATAACTTTTTGACTTTTATTGATTGGACCTAAGTTAAATATATTTTTTTTAATATTTTTTTTCTTTATCAAACATTCAATCAAGGAAACTACAGAGGCAACATGTTGCCAAGGCCTTATATGGTTTGGGTTTCTTATTTTTAAAGTAGTAGAATTGATTATGGATCTAAAGTAATCAGGTATTAATCTATTTTCTGAATAATCACCACCACCTATTATATTCCCCGCCCTAAGAGTTCTTACATTTAAGGAATCAAATGTCTTATTATAAGTTTGCCCAATTAAATCAGAACATACTTTACTAGCACCATATGGATCATCTGCAAATAAATTATCATTTTCTAAAAATTTTTTAGTCGTATTTTTTTGATAAACTTTGTCAGTTGTAAAATTAATAATATTATTACATTTATACTTTTTTGAAATATTTAATATATTAAGTGTGCCAATTATATTTGTTTTAAAAGTGTAAAATGGCTGTTTAAATGCAGTCAAAACGATAGGCTGAGCAGCGAGATGTATTACAATATCAGGTTTAAATAAGCTATAAATTTTTTCTGTCCTTTCATAATTAGTTATATCAAAATAATAAGATTGAATATATTTATCTAAGTGACATTTATTATACACATGAAGCGGATTATTATTTTTTAATGATATTCCAGCAAGCTTATAACCACATTTCAAAAGATGCACACTCAACCATGATCCTACAAAACCAGAATGTCCAGTTATTAAAATTTTTTTGTTAATCATAATTATCCAAATTATTGTTAATTTTTTTTAAAATCTTTTTTAAATCTTGATACTCATCATTATAGTTATTTTTTAACCATACAATATTTTCTTTTAAATTTTTATCTAATAAATTTTTATAATTTATTTGTCCTAATTTTGAAGGCAGTTCAGTTAGTATCATATTTCCATTGCTTGAATAAATAACTTTTGAATTGTCAATCAGAAATTTATTAAACTCTGAAAAAAGAAGTTTATCACTTTTTTTTGGACTATTAAAAATAAACAAATAATCATTCTTTTTTATATTACTAAGAAAAATCTCAAAATCATCTCTAAATAATAAATAAAATTCTCTATATCTCCGCTGATCTGATTTAAAATTTTTTAAAGTTATAATTTGAAATAATTCTTTATCTTTAAAATCATTTCGTTTTAGAAGATTGTTAAAAAGATCAGAACGTAGTTCATAATAATTAGGTTTATTAAAAAAATAGCTATATTGATTAGTAGTTAAAAATTTAATTGAGTCATCAAATACCCCGCCAACAAAAAGTCTTGATTTAACAGGTATTTCATTAAGGATAAATTTACTTATTTCAATAATTTCATCATTCATTCGTCCACCCGTTACTACATCTGTACTAAACTTCCCCGTAAATCTAACTTTGAAAAAATTTGTTATATTTATATTTTTGTTAAGAAACTTTTCTTTATTTAAAGAATAAGTAATAAAAATAGGGATTACAGATAAAATAGAAAGGATAATAATAATTTTTTTATTAAGTTTGAGAAAATAATAAATAGAAATTCCTGAATAAATATAGATTATCAATAGTTGAGATATGATTTGCCTGTAACCATCTAAGAATATTCCATAAATAACCAATATTGGAGCTACATTTAAAAATAAAATAAAATGAATTATATATTTGGTGTTAAAATTGTACAATTTATAGGTTGCTATTATGAAGCCAATAATAACTATTGGAAAGAAGATCTCTGATTTAAGCAAGACATAAAAAATACTAGGTACACCTTCCAGTAATAATTTTTTTATAAAAATAAAATATGAACTTGCGCCAAATTCTTGGATACTCGCTCCACCACTTGGATTAAGTTCACCTAAAATTTTAAAAGCATTGTAGCCATTTTCAACTAGTATATAGATCCAAGGAATTAAGAATAAAAAAACTATGAAGAAAAAAATAATAATTTTAAAAAAATATACTAGTATATCAAGTTTTTTTTTAATTACTGTCAAACTCAAAAAAAAAGGGAGGAAGACATAGAACAGAGCACTCTCTTTTGTTAATATTGCAAACGAATAAAATAAGGCTGATAAAAATAAATATAATAATTTATTTTTATCTAAGTAAACAATAAAATAATAAATAAAAATCAATAAAAAAAAAGTTTGTAAAAAACCTGCGTCAATAGTCCAACTAGATCTAAAGAGAGAGACAGAAAATACTGCATAAATACATGTATAAAATGCAATTTCCTTTCTAAAAAGTTTATTTGTTAAAATGTATAAAGAAATTATTGATAGAAGATATGAAAACTGAGTTGCCCAATGAGCTATTTTGAATGAAGGTTCAAATAAATAAAAATGCATTGATAGAAATAAAGAATATATTGGACCTCTTTTAAAAACCAAGAACTCACCATAATTATAAAAATTTATTGCATTATTTAAATAATAACCTCCAACGTTATTTAAATGTGACGGATGCCCAAAGTTGAATAAAGAGAATAAAATTAATATTGTTGAAATAACTAGTAAGTTAAAAAAGTTATTAAATTTTATTAGATTTTTCATTTCTATACGTTTATCTGATATCTAATATATTTTAATATTAATATGTCACATGTAAATAAAAATTTTTTATTTAATAAACTTAAAATTAGTCTTAAAAAATCAGACCTAAAATTTAGTTTTTTTAAAAATGCTAAAGTACTAATAACAGGAGGAACAGGATTTATTGGCTCTTGGATAGTTCATAGCTTTGCGGCTTTAAATTTATTGCATCAATTAAATATAGAAATTTTTATAATTATTAGAAATAAAAAAAAACAAAAGATATTTTCTTTTATAAATAATTTAATCAAAATTAATTATATATATGGAGATATTACAAAAATTAAAAATTTAAATTATAATTTTAGCCATGTCTTTCATTGCGCCGGAGTTTACAAGGATTCTAAAAAAAATATATTTACTACAAATATTATAGGAACTAAAAATATAATTAAAATAATTTCAAAAAATAAAATAAAAAATGTTATTTTTTTATCATCTGGAGCAGTTTATGATAAAAATAATAAAAAAAATATTTACAAAGAAAACGATGCTTTAAATACCAATAAAAAAGATTTTTATTCAATCTCTAAAATTAGAGCTGAAAATTTATTTTTAAAATATTGTGCTTCAAAAAAAGATATTAATTTATCTATTTTGAGGTTATTTAGTTTTGCAGGTCCAGGTTGCTTAAACTTAAATTATTTAGCTTATGCAGAATTTATGAAAAGAAAATTACAAAACAAAGATATTATAATTCAATCGAAAGGAATAGTTAAAAGATCTTATATGCATCCTATAGATCTTAGTATTTGGATTTTAAAATCATCGGCATTAAAAAAAATCAAAATATTAAATGTTGGATCAGATAAAGCTTATAAGCTTGATACTCTAGCAAAAAAAATATCTAGTAAAAAAATATTAAAAATGAAAAGTGTGGGCATAATTAATTTAAAAAATAATAAATATATTGACTCTATTTATTTGCCAGATGTTAGCAAAGCAAAACAGTTAAATTTTAAAATATTATTTAATTTAGATGATTGTATAAAAGATCATTTACGAATCAAAATTTTTTCAAAAAATGAAAATAAGTATTTTTTTATATAATTTAAATTTTTAAGGTTAAGCTATTTTTATTATATCTCATTATCTTTAAACGACTTTAAATAAAAAGTTCTCTCAGCGTTTTGAAGTTGTGTGGAGCAGTCCTTGAGAGCGATATTCATTTTTGAAGCTAATTTATGAAAATTTTGCATATCTCCCACGTAGGAAAAATCTTTTGAATGTTTGTTGTAATAATCAGGAACTATAACATTTATCTTGGTATTAGATATTGTCTCTGCCATTTCACGTATAGACATTACATCAGAAACAGCATCATATATCTCAAAATTTCTTGAACTTTCATCAGTATTTCTAGGTAATGATAATATTATATTAGATAAATCCTCCATGCACACAACACCACGCATGATTTCTCTATTAGAATTTATTTGAATATCTTGAAGAGCAATTTTATGTTTTATAAATGTGCAAATTGCAGACCAGGGTCTATAATCCATATAACGTGTAGTAGCGGCAAAAACCCTAAACACAAATACGTTTTTTTTTGCACTTTTTATTGCAGTTTGCTCCTCCAATTTCTTATAATATCCATAACTGGAAGTATCATTATAAACGGCGCCTGAAGATATTATTATAACAGTTGCTTTTGAGTTATTAAAAATAATTTTTTTTAAACAAAAAATTATTTCACTACATCCAGAATTATATAATTTTAAGCCCATTATTTCAATTTTATCTTTAGTTAAAAAACCCGCTTGAACAATCATATCTAAATCATTTAAAGAACAGGCCTTATCAAAGGTAATTGTAGCTAGCTCAAAAGGCACAATTGGATGAGTTATTGTCCTTCCATCAGAAGTAGCAAGAATAACGTTTTTTAGACTTTCTAAACCATAGTTATTTACATACTGAGAGATAAAAGACTGACCAAACCATCCTGATGCTCCTGTCAGTAAAATTCTCTTACTTTCAAAATTATTTTTCATCAAAAGGAAACATGGGATGTAAATGGCCAGAAATCATTGTACCATCATCCAAACGTTGAGATTTTACAGTTGGTATAATTTCTTGTTCAAAGTTACATTTAACATCTAATAGCAGGGGTTCGCAAGGTAACTGATTGCTGGAAAAAAATTTAGTTAAATCTGTAAGACAGTTAATTTTTAAATAATTAATTTTATATAGTTCAGCAGTTTTTTTCAGAGATGGTATCATAACTCCACTAGAAATATCGGCGCCAATACGACGACCCTCAAAAAAAGCTTGTTGGGTATTGCGCATCGATACATAGCCTCCGTTATTTAAAATAATGTATAGGATATTATAATTATTATATTTTGCTACTGATAGTTCACTCGGGTTTGACATTAAAGAACCATCTCCAGTTATGCATATAATTTTTCTATCAGGAGCTGCTGCAGCTGCTCCAGAAGCAGCAGGTAAAGCATATCCCATTGCTCCAAGAGAAGCAGAAGAAATAAAGCTTTGTTTATGATTTAGTTGCAAAGCTTGTCCTGTTACATAAAAACTACTACCTGCATCAGCAATAAAAATTTCGTCAGAGTCAAAAGATTCATTTAAAGCAAACATAACATCATAAGCGTTTATTGATTTTTTTATTCTTCGAAATTTTTCTGTTTCAATTCTGTTTTTTTCCAAAAAACTTTGACATTCATATAACCAGTTTGATGCATCAACATTAACTTTAGTTTTCTTTAAAAGTTTTAACATATCTTCAACAGATATTTGCAAAGAGTAATCGACAAATGTTTTTTTATTTAAAAGACATTGTTTATCAATGTCTGTACGATAAAATTTCGCTTTTTGAGCAAATAAATTTTCCTCCCAACCTATTGTCTGACCATGTAAACTGCATCCTAAACTTAGGATTAGATCAGCGTGATGAATTGCAAAGTTACCAGCTCTTGTTCCTTTTGGTCCACAATGTCCAATAAAATTTAATGAATCATTATCTACACAATCTTTACCAAACTGAGTCGTAACTATAGGTAAGCTAAATCTCTGAGCTAATTGTAAAATTTCATTGTTACAATTTGCAATAGTAACCCCTTTTCCAATTAACAAACATGGTTTTTTAGATTTTTTTAAATCATTAGTTAATGAATTGAGAAATATTTGTTCTTGATTTTTTGTACTGCTTTGTATTGTTTGTGACTTATATTTATCTAATTTATCTCTAAACTCAGAAATTATACCACCCTGAATATTTAAAGGAATCTCAATTACAGATGGACCAGGACGACCTGATTTAGATTTCTCAATCGCCTTTTTTAAAACCTCAGGTATTTCATTGGCTGAAGATACAGTTACAGCATATTTACAAATACTTGATACTATAGGGATTAAATTAACTTCAAAAGTACCTATTTGTCTAGGATTTATTCCTGAGTTAGAAATAGTTTCAGAAGATTTAGATTGACCAACAATAAATAAGCAAGGTGAGCTATCTTGATATGCTCCTACAATTGCTGTAATTAAATTAGAACCGCCTGGACCAGAAGTAGCAAAACAAACTCCTAAGTTTTTATTTACACGAGCGTAAGCGTCGGCAGCTATTCCTGCGCATTGCTCATGATGGTGATGCACATTCTTGATTTGACGATCTCTTGCTAAAGCATCTACTAGGTGCATCATGCCTCCACCATTTACAAAAAAAACTGTATCTACTCCATGTTCTTTTATTTTTGAAACTAAAAAATCAGAGACTTTCATTTTAATTTTCTTGAATGATATTTGTTAGCAAGTTTTTGAGCAACTTCAATGATTAGATCTTCTTGACCAGCAATGGCACCACGTCGACCAAGTTCAAAATAAATTTGTTTTGAATCTACATCATATTCAAGAGCTGCAGCTGATACAGGCTTAGAAAATACAGATACAACTCCTGATAATCCACTTACAATATCGTCAATAGTGTTTGATGGCTGATAATTAAAAATACTTTTACTTATAACTGAAAGTTCTAAAACTTTATTTATATCAATATGATTTGTTAAATTATTAAGGCTCAGAGCAGATACGATATGTTCAAGAGGGGCATTGCCGGCTCCAGCGCCAAAACCATTTATTGAAGCATCAATCAAGCTTGCTCCAGCACTAACTGCCGCACAACTATTACCAACAGCAAGACCAAGGTTGTTGTGAGCATGAAATCCAACTTCAATTTCAAGATTTGTAACAAGTTTTGATACAATTTCGTTGATAGTTTTAGGAGTTAAATTACCAGCAGAATCTAGTAATGTTACAGCTTTAGCGCCGTATGACTCCATTTTTTTAGCCTGACTTAAAAGTTCATCACTTGAAGCCATATGAGCCATCATAAGACCACCAAAAACTTCAATCCCTCTTTTTGCAAGAAATTCAATTAGTCTTTTAGAAATATCAGCTTCAGTACAATGAGTTGCAACTCTAACAGCATCTGCACCTTCATCAAGTGCTGATAAAATATCGGTCAATGTTCCATAGCCAGGTACAACGTGTATTGATAACTTTGATTTTCGCAATCTGGAACGCGCAATTTTTATCATTTCTAGATCATTTAACTCACCACGCCCTATTAATAATGAAGAGGCACCTATTCCTATTCCATGACCCACTTCAACATAATTTATTCCTAAATCATCAACATTCTCACAGTATTCCTGGATTTGTTCCCTAGTAAGCATATGATTTACTGCATGGGAGCCATCTCTAAGTGTTACATCATAAATTTTCATCATTTCAACCATGTTTCTTAACATAACTTTCAGCAACTTTAATAGCAGCACAATTGATGATGTCCAAATTTCCTGAAAACGAGGGTAGATAATCTCCTGATCCATTTACACCAATTGTAACTAAAATGCATCTTCGCCTATAATCATAAATTGGTGGAACTTTAAAATGTATACCCGGAATGTAACTTTTTAGCCTTTGTAAGCAATTTTGTACGGAATTATCAACATAAGTCATATTAGTTTCCTGTGTTTCAACCATAACTGTTGTTGTCATATTAATTGGAGGTGAGGCTGGGTTTAAATTTATTAGGGCTTTTGTTTCATTAACGTAAATAAATTTTTTTAGAGCAGATTGCGTAGTATACAAATATTCATCAAGTGAATTTCTTGTACCTGGACCAGCACTTAATGAAGAGATGGTTGAAACTGTTTCAATGTAGTTTGGTTTTTCAGATAGAGCATTACAAATTGAAATTGCTATCGGCACTGCTGCCTGTCCACCACAAGTAACCATATTTACATTTTGATTTTTCAGAGCTTCTTTTAAATTAATATCTGGTATGCATAAAACTCCTGTTTTTGCAGGAGTCAAATCAATAATTAATGCATTTGTATTTTGAAGAAAATGTAAATGCTCTTTATGACTTTGAGCAGACGTCGCATCAAAAATTATTTTAATATCTTTTTTTTTTTGTTAATGCTTTAGCTCCTAAATCACTAATATTTATACCTTTTGATTTTGCAAATTTCATGCCTGGCGAATCCAATCTACGCCCAGCAAATATTTCACAATCTAAATACCTAGATTTGATGATTTTGGCTAACAAGTCAGAACCAATATTTCCAGATCCAACAATTCCTACTTTAATCATTTTTAAAAACTATCTTGAGAAATTAAAGTGTATTCAGTTATGATATTGAAATATGATTGACTAAAAAGGTTTCTACTATCCTTTTCTAAATAATTGTTAATTACCAAACTTTCCATTCTGCCTCCCCATTATTCCATAATTTTTCTAAATGATTTCGATCATTGAGCGTATCCATTGGTTTCCAAAAACCTTTATGGACATATGCCATCAATTCACCATCAGCAGTTAAATTATTTAGTGGACCCTCTTCCCATGTAGTTTGATCGTCTTGAATATAATTTAATGCTTCTTTTTTTAAAACAAAGAAACCCGCATTTATGAGACCACCTTCACCGTCAGGTTTTTCTGAAAATTTTATTACTTTTTGCCCTTCTAAACTAATGGAACCAAATCTAGGTGGTGGGTAAGCAACAGTCATTGTGACAAGTTTTTGATGTTGTTTATGGAAATCAATAGATTCCTGAATATTTACATTACCAACACCATCACCGTAAGTAAAACATACATCGTCACAATCATGTAAGTAATCTTTTATTTTTAATAGTCGACCACCAGTCATAGTGTCTCCCCCAGTATCTATCAAAGATATTTTCCAAGGGTTTTTATTTTTGGAATGTAATTCTATATCATTTTTTGACATATCTACTGTGATATCAGAGTTTAGGTATAAGTATTTTGTGAAAAAATCTTTTAATAAACTACCCTTATAACCACAACAAATTATGAAATCATTGATGCCATAAAATGAATAAATGTTCATAATATGCCAGATTATTGGCATACCCCCGATTTCAACCATAGGTTTGGGTTTTGTACTAGTTTCTTCAGATAGTCTTGTACCTAGACCGCCAGCTAATATTATTGCCTTCATTTTTAATTCAACCTTTGGTTTTATTTATATAAAAGGAATAATTTACTTATAATTAGTAGATTTGAAAACAATTAATAGAATTATTTATTAGATTTAATTTAAATCCTGGCAACGACCTACTCTTCCATGTCTTAAGACAAAGTACCATCGGCGCTAACAGCTTTCACGGTCGAGTTCGGGATGGGATCGGGTGT
>MDTG01413086.1_pt1 | contig 49524 bp, 30 predicted proteins | sample 811421 | NCBI WGS metagenome assembly MDTG01 (sample SAMN05326645, study PRJNA326480) | marine metagenome | isolation source: seawater | place: Pacific Ocean: South East | collected 2011 | reverse complement strand
GGAGGATGCCCCCTCTCCACCGTCACCCCGGGCAAGGGCGATAAGCCCGCGACCCGGGGCCCATTGGCAACCCCGGCGAGGGCGGAAAGGCCCCGGCGGGCGCGGCGGGGGCGGGGCCTTGATGCTTCGCCCTCGTGCGATGAGACGTGGATTGGGCCCCGGATCTCCACTTCGCTGCGTCCGGGGTGACGCCTGTGGGGAGGCGAGGCAGTGCCCCTGACCAGCGATTGCGTCCTGTGTAACGGTGGGGACTGAGGACACGAGGGAGCCGGCGCCACGCTCCTTGTCATCCCTGCGAAGGCAGGGATCCAGTATCCTTCGAAAGGCTTTGTGCCGCACCGGCATTGCCCCTCGCACCCGACGGCGACTACTGGATCCCGGTCTCCGGCTTTGCCGGAACCGGGATGGCACGTGGGGATGACATCGGCCCCCTCCCGGCCGTCACCCCGGGCAAGGGCCGCAAGGCCCGCGACCCGGGGCCCATTGGCAACCCCGGCGAGAACGGAAGGCCCGGCGGGCGCGGTCGCACTCCGGTTTTTGTCCGCCGTCACTCGCCGTGGCGGGCGAGGCCCCTTGCGAGCGCGGTGAAATAGACATCCGGTCCATGCGCATGACCGCCGGCCTCTTCCACCTCATGCGAGGCATGGCGCAGGAAATTGCCGAAGGTGTCGCCGCCGACGTTCGGCATCGGCTGGAGCGCGCCCTGCTTGCCGGAGGCATCGCCGTCCGCCGCGCGGGTGAAGATGGTCTCGCCCTCCTTGACCGTCTCCAGGACCTTGAGCGTGTCCAGGGTCTCCGGGTCGATTGCCGTCGGATCGCCCGACAGGATCACGAAGTCCGCGACCTTGCCAAGGGTGATCGAGCCCTTCCGGTTCTCCTCGAAGTGCTGATACGCCGGCCAGATGGTCATCGCCTTGAGCGCGGTCATCACGTCGACCCGCTGGTCGGGACCCAGAATGTCGCCGGAGCGCGTGCGCCGCGTGACGGTGGCATCGAGAATGCGCATGGAATCGGGGAACGCCACCGGGGCGTCGTGGTGCGAGGAGAACATCATGCCGCGTTCGCGCACCCAGCCCGTGGGCGAGATGTTGTCGGCATTCTCCGGGCCCACCGTCCGGTCACGGTGCCAGTCGCCCCAATAGAAGGTGTGCATGGGGAACAGCGAGGGAAACACATCCAGTTCGTCGAAGGCGGCGACCTGGTCCTTGCGCAGGAACTGGCCGTGGATCAGCACCGGCCGACGGTCGGCCCTGCCGTATTTCTCCTCCGCCGTCTTGATCGCGGCGATCAGCATGTCCGAGGCGCCCTCGCCGTTGGAATGCGTGAGGATCTGCACGTCATTGGCAAAGGCCCAGTCGACCGCGTCGAAGACCTGGTCGGCGCTGGCCGCCGCGTAGCCCGCATAGTCGGCACGGTATCCGGCCGGCGGATTGTAGTAGGGCCGGTCGCGCAGCGCGGTGAACCCCTGCGGCGAGCCGTCGATGGTCAGCTTGGCGCCGCCGATGCGGAAACGGTTCTTGTACTCCCGGGACTGGCCCTTGAGGATCATGTCCCGATCGACCAGGACGTCCGGATAGGTCACCACGTCGATCTTGGTGCGCCCCGCCTTCGAGGCCGCCTCCATGATCCTGACCACATTGGGAGTCGAGCGCCCCTCCTGCCCGGTGGTGTAGCCGTAGCTCGCCAGAAGCTCGGTCCCGGCAACGAAGAGCTCCTGCGCGCCGTCCTTGTCGAGATCGGAAAGCTGCTTCAGCGCCGCGCCGAAGAAGGCCGCCTCCTCCAGAACGCCGTTGGGCTCGTTGGAGCCCTCCTCGCGGCGGATCTTGCCGCCTTCCGGATCCTTGGTGTCGGCGGTGATGCCGGCCAGTTCCAGCGCCTTGGAGTTCATCACGCCGATGTGGCCCGACTGGTGAATGATGAGGACGGGCATGTCCGTCGATACCTTGTCGAGGTCCTCGCGCGTGGGGTGGCGCTGTTCCTTGAGCTGGGCATCGTCATAACCGAAGCCCAGGATCGTGCCGAGGCGCTTCAGCCGGTCGGGATGTGCCTTGCTCCAGTCGGTGAGCACGCTTTCCAGCGCGTCCAGGTCGTTGACCTTGCCGTCGGGCGCGGGCTGCAGGTTCGCCGCCGCCGCCTGGATGCCGATCATGAAGGCATGGCCATGCGCATCGACGAAGCCCGGCAGCATCGCGCGTCCGCCGAGATCGATGATCTTCGTGTCCTTGCTCTTGAGCTTCATCACGTCGGCCTCGGAGCCGACGGCAATGATCTCGCCATCCTTCTCCGCCACCGCTTCCGGGCGGGGATTGGTGTCGTCCATGGTCAGGATCGGCCCGCCGGACCAGATCCGGTCCGCCCTCTCCGCGGCAAGGACCTGTGTGGAGGACAGGAGTGTGGCCGCGAGAAGGGCCAGCGCTGCCGTGGATGCTCTTTTCATGGGACGTTTCCTCGGTTCCAGTCGTCTTGCGCGCTCAGAAGCGCAGCTTGGCGCGGGCATAGCCGCCGATGTCGGTGGTGTTCTCGCTGAGACCGGCCTGACCGAGCAGCGAGACGGAGAACCGCTCGCTCACGTCCATGTCGAAGCCGGCGGAGAAGGTCGCCCGCGTGCGGTCGGAGCTGGACGTGCTGGAAAGACCGCCGAGCGAGGCGCTCGCCCCGGCAAGCACCTGGGTCGTCGTGACGCTCGGATCGGTCAGCTCCGTTGCAAGGGCCGCGCGCAGGAAGGCCACCGTCGGCCTGTCGGCGAGGTCGAAGGCATGGCCGACCTCCAGACCGGGCGTGACGATGACCGAGGTCTTCGACACGCTGCCCACGTTCCAGTTGATCGGCCCGGAGCCGCTCTCGCGGAAGGCGTCCTGCCAGAGCTGGGTGAGCGACAGCGCGACCGAGGGCTTGGCATAGAAGCCGTGCCGCTCGAACACCGCCGAGACGCGTCCCTCCGCCGTGAGATAGCGCCCCTTCACGTCGGCGCTCGCGGCATGAGCGGTCGCCCCCACCACATACCGGCGCGTCTGGTCGAGGTCGTAGGTACCGCCGCCGAGCGTGGTGGAGAGCGTGAAGGCGCCGATCTCGTGCTTGAGCGCGACACCGCCGGAAATGCGGGTGCCCGACTGGCCGAAGCCCGCCGAGGTCACGTCGAGAAACTCGACCTGCCCGCCGACCTCGATGAAGGTGTCGTCGAACACTTCCTTCTGGATGGCGCCGGCGACACCGGTCGTCACCTCGCGGAACGCATTGGTCGACCCCGTCGCACTCTGGTGATGCCGGTTGCCGATGGCCTGCATCCACACGCAATCGCGCTGGCGGAAGAACTCCCTACCCGTCTCCGGGTCGAGCGTCGGACAGCTCTGCAGCAGCCGGTGCAGCGCCTGCGAGGCGTTCACGGCGGCGCTCGCGCCGGACAGGCTTTCCTCGCTGGTGACCGAGCGGATGCGCTTTTCGAGATCTCCGACCGACCCGGAGTTGAGCAGGTGCGAGGCCAGTTCCTGAAGACTTCCCGCGCTGTCACCGGTGAGGTTGTCTTCCCTGATCCGCGTCATCGCGGCATCGAAGAAGCTCAGGAAGTTCGAAGCGTTCCGGCCGAGCGAGGCCTTCGCACCCGAATAGTCAACGTCATAGTCGACATGGATCTCGTTGTTGGTGGCCGAGCCGGTGCCGCCACGCAGCGCGTATGTGATCAGCCCGTTGTCGGCCATGGTCGCGGTGGTGTCGATGTCCTCGCCGTTCACCGCCTGCATTACCAGCAGCGAACCGTGGTCGCCACTGACGAGATCGTTCTTGCCGTACCAGTTGACGTCGACCGTGCCATCCAGGCTGTAGGTGCCCGGCGAGCCCGATCCCGACTTCAGGTGGATGCTGTCGGAATACACGACACCGCTTTCGTTCTTGTAGGCATCGACCTCATAGATGGAGGTCGACTCGAAGCTGGCGGTCGGCGCCGTAATCGTCGAGATGTAGGCCTTGTTCCTGAGCCCCGGGTTCACCGTGCCGGAGTTCTCGAACGTGGTGTGCGCATGGGTGCCGAGGTTCATCTGCGTGCCGAGCAGGCCTGTTCCGTCGTCGCCGATCCAGAATGTGTTGGCATGGCTGCTGGACAGGTCGGTCGAACCGGAGAAGGTACCGCCTCCCCAGGTGTTGATCACCAGCGACGCCTCATCGTCATTGCGAACGGTGACCGCGTCAGGCGAGGCACTCCTCAACATGCCCTCGTTGTCGATCCGGTTGGAGCGAAGGATCGCGGTCCCGTCGGAGGTCATGACGGTCCGGCCACCCATGATCGCGATCGTCTCGTGCGCGTCGGCACTCGTGGTCTCGACAAGGGCATCCTTGGCGATCTCGATATCAACCACCCCTTCACCCGGATTCTTGCCCTCGGGGTCATGATCCTTGTTGTAGCTGGACGCCTGGGCCAGGATCGCGCGTCCGTCCTTGCCTTCGGCCCGCACCTTGGCCCCGCCCTTCACGGTGATAGCGACGCCCTTGGAGTAGCTGTCGCCGCTGCCCGCCGCGCTCTGGGCGAAAATGCCGACCGCGCCTTCGCCACTCACGTTGACAACGTCGCTGTTGACGGTCACCGACACCAGGCCACCATTGCCCTTGCGCCCCTCGCTGCCGATGTAGCCGGGGTTATCGTCGATATCATTGACGATAAGCTCGCCTTCGGCGCCGCCACCGCCGCCCACCGACTGGGCATGGATGCCGTGCGCCGCCTTGCCCGAGGTGATGATGCCGCCGGCAACCTTGATGGTCACGTCGCCGCCGTCGCCACCGTCCCCGCCGTCATCGACCGGGACGGCCTGCGCTCCGAGTGTTTCCCACAAGTCGTCGAACGACTTCACGATTGTGGTCTCGAGGTCGCCGGCCGCGCCGCCGCCGCCGCCCACCGACTGCGCGAAGATGCCGAGCGCTCCGTCTCCCTCCGTGTAGATCGTGTTCGTGCTGCTCACGTTGACCGTGCCGCCATGGCCGCCGCCCTTGGCATTGCCCGCGACGGTCACAGACATGAGGAGACCGCCGCTGCCGTCACCACCGGAACCACCACCGCCGCCCACCGACTGGGCATAGATGCCGGTCGCGGAGTCGCCGTAGGTCTCTATGTAGGAATCATTGGTCACGGTGACGGTGCCGCCATGTCCGCCGACGCCGGCGCTGCCGCCGACATTGACGGAGAAGCCCTCGATCAGGCTCTTGGGGAACTCCTTGACCTGCTCATAGACTTCCTTGACCGAGTTGAGCCTTTCGTAGACGTCGTAGACATCCGCGACCCAGCCCTTGAGATCCGGCTCGCCGTTGCCGCCGGTGCCGCCGCCGCCACCCACGGACTGTGCGAAGACGCCATAGGAGGCGACGCCCTGGGTCTTGATGCCCCCCTTGGAGCTCGTCACCACGACGTCGTTTCCATCGCCCCCGCCCTCGCCGGAGCCGCCCATGGTGTAGGACAGGCTGATGCCCTTGGCTTCCGCCGCCTCGCCTTCCTCGTTCTTGGGCGTCATCGTGTAGCCGATGGAATAGGCGCCAGCGTTGCCTCCGTCGCCGCCGCCCCCGCCAACCGACTGCGCGTAGATGCCGTAGGACGTGTCCTGCACGGTCGTGATCTGGCCGGAATTGTCGATGGACACCTTGCCGGCATGCTGCCCCTCTCCGCCAGAGCCGCCGACCTGGGAATTGGCCGTGACCTTGACGTAGTTCTCCTTCTCGCGGGCGAAGTCGCCGAGGAACGCGTAGCCAGCGCCGCCGTCGCCGCCATTGCCGCCGATCGACTGGGCGAAGATGCCGTGCGCGTTGCCGCCCGACGTTGCAAGCATCTCGGTGTTGGTCACCGTGACGTCGCCGCCGACGGCCGAGCCACCACCCTCGCCGCCGACCTCGACGTTGGAGCTGATGTTGGCGCCCGTGCCGACCGAGAGCGTGCCGCCATAGCTCAGGCCGCCGGATCCGCCGTTGCCGCCCACCGACTGGGCGAAGATCGCATCCGCGTAGTGACCGGTGGTAACGATCGTGCCGTGGTTCTCGACCTCGACCTTGCCGCCCTTGCCACCGTCGCCGCCGGCACCGCCGACGGTCACGTTCACGGTGCCCGCGCCTTCCGAGGACACGTCGATGGTGCCGGCGAAGACCGCGCCACCGCTGCCGCCATTGCCGCCCACGGACTGGGCGTAGATGCCGGTCGCGGCATATCCGGCCGTAGTGATCGCACCGGAGTTGGTGACACTTGCCTTGTCCGCGGTGCCACCGGTGCCGCCCGATCCGCCAACCGCGACGGAGATGGTGCCGGTGATGGGACCGCCAGCCCCCGTTCCCTGCGCCAGAAGCCCGGCGCTGCCGCCGGCCCCGCCGGCGGAACTGACGAAGATGCCGGTCGCGAAATTGCCCTTCGTGGTGACCTTGCCCATGTTGGTCACCGTCGCGGTGCCGGAGCTTCCGCCGGACCCGCCGTTGCCGCCGACACCGATCGCGATGTTCAAAATGCTGAGCGCGCCGTTGGCCGTCACGCCGCCGGCGCCGCCGCCGCCACCGAGCGATTGCGCCAGAATGCCGGTCGCGCCGTCGCCGGTGGTTTCGATCTCGCCGTCGTTCTCGACGCTGACGTCACCGCCCTGACCTCCGATGCCTCCGTTCGAGCCATGCGTGTAGTTGATCTCGGCGCCGATGTTTCCGTTGACGGTCACGCCGCCATTGCCGCCACCGCCGCCGAGCGACTGCGCCAGAATGCCGAAGGACTGCTGGCCGCCGGTCCTGATCTTGCCCTTGTTGACGACCTTGACCTGCCCGCCCGTGCCGCCGACACCGCCGGTCTGGCCGAGCGAGGAGGCAACATTGATGCCGATGGCACCGTCGACCGTGTAGCCGGACTTGCCGCCGCCGCCGGCGACCGATTGCGCCAGGATGCCGTGGGAGAGAATGCCCTTGGTCGTGATCGCGCCGGTCGACGAGATATTCACCGTTCCCGCGTCGCCCCCGACGCCGCCGATCGCGCCCTGAGTCGAGATGTACTGGCCCATGTCGACGCCGACGCTGGCATTGACGACGTTGCTCGACTGGCCACCACCGCCGGCCACCGACTGGGCGAGAATGCCGTCGGAATCGTTGCCGTCGGTCTGGATGGCCGCGTGATTGTCGAGCGTGACCGTTCCACCGTCTCCGCCAAAACCGCCATTGGTGCCGATGTTGTGGTTGAACGTGAAGCCGACGGACGCCTCGACCGTATTGCCGGCCGAGCCGCCGCCACCGCCGACCGACTGGGCCAGTACGCCGGCTGCCCCATCGCCCTTCGTCTCGATCTGGCCGTCGATGGTGGCATCGACCTTGCCGCCGTTGCCGCCCCCGGCCGCGGCAATGCTGCCGAGCGAGGAATTGAAGTCCAGCCCGATTGCCACGTTCAGCGTGTTGCCGCTCGAGCCGCCGCCGCCACCGACCGACTGCAGCAGAATGCCGCGCGACCGGAACCCTTCCGTCACGACAGACAGTCCCGTCGTGCCGTGGGAGGTGACATCGCCACCATCGCCACCCGTGCCGCCGGCAGCGCCCACCACATGGACGAACTCCGCTGCGATGGACTCCGAGGAGCCTCCGGTGCCACCGCCGCCGCCGACCGACTGCAGCGACACCGCATCGGAATGCGCGCCGCTGGTGTTGACGGTCACATTCTTCAGCGACAGCTCGACACTGCCGCCGTTGCCGCCCTGGCCACCGGTCCCGCCGATGCCGACGATGCCGTCACCAGACCCCGCACGCCCCCCGGCGCCGCCGACCGACTGGGCGAGGATGCCGATGGAGTGCTCGCCGTGCGTGGTGACCGTGGTCCCGTCCAGGGTCAGACCGACATGACCGCCGTTACCACCCTTGCCGGCGTCACCGCCATAGGCGGCAAAGATGCCGTCGTCCTGGCCGCCGTCACCACCGAACCCGCCGACACTTTGCGCGAGAATGCCGTCGGAATCCTTGCCGTTTGTGGTGATACTGCCGCCATGGAAGGCAAGATTGACCGTTCCGCCATGCCCGTCGCCAATGCCGTCGCCGCCGTCACTGCCGCCCCATATGGCGCCCCCCTCGCCACCGCTGCCGCCGATGCCGCCATGGGACTGGAGCACCACGCCCGAGGCCTTGTCCCCCGTCGTGGAGATATCGAGAGCCGAAGAGGCAACGTCGGCCTTTCCGATCGTGAGCGAGACCGCGCCCCCGACGCCGCCGGAGCCGCCGTTGCCGCCGGACCCGCTTCCAAGCGAGGCAAGTCCGTCACCGCCGTCGCCGCCATCGCCGGCCTTGCTGGCCACATGAATGGCGGCCACCTTCTTGCCCGTCCCGGTCGCGTGAACACTGCCGCCGCCATAAAGCTCGACGGTCACGGCGCTGCCATTGGCGCCGCCCACGGCATTGCCGCCGTGTCCGCCACCGTTCAGGGCCGATCCGTCACCGCCATCGCCGCCGTTGCCGCTGACGGCCAGGAACACCATGGCCGAATGCCCGTAGCTCGACACGTCGATCTTGTTGTTGATGCCGATGCTGAACTCGATCGTTCCGGCCCGCGCGCCGGCACCTCCCAGACCACCATAGCCGTCTCGAAAATCGGGATCGTAGCCCTCGCTGCCCGCGCCGCCATTGCCGCCACGGCTCCTGACGAGAACCAGCGGGCCGCCATAGGGATGGTCGGCGTCGGAGCTTCCCTTCAGCGCCGGCTGGGCTTTGTCGATGTCGATGAAGACGGAACTGATCGAATCCGGAGTTGAGGCCGCATGACCGGTATAGCCGCATGTCGAGTGCGGACCCGCCCCGTCGGGCCAGGGCTTGTCGAAATGCCGGCAGGCCGTGCCGCTTCCACCTGCATCCGCGCCGTCGCCCTTGCTGGTCTTGAACGAGTAGACCAGCTCGCCAGGATCATGAACGAAGCCGCCTTCCTTCGACACATCATGCGTCTTTGACTGGGTGCTGGTGAGGACCTGCGCCGAAGCCGGCGTGATCGCGGTTGCCGACAGCAGGGCCATGGCAAGCGGCACGCTCATGGGCACAATTCTGGAGCGGGAAGCGGAAACGAAATGCCTGCGAGCCATGAGCCGGAATCCTGTCATGCGGGCGAAATGCCCGAAGAAGCCTGACAGCGGACCGAACCGGATGGCGGGAGCTTGTGAAGCGTCGCCGCCGGATGCGCCCGCCGGGAGCGTCATCGCACGAAGCGATCCTTCACCTGTTTCACGAGCGCTCCGGCCCATGACAAAGGAGCAGCCCCCTGCGCCCGTTCCTTGCCCGCTGCGGGTTGCTCCAAGGTTTCCTGAAAGTCTTTAAGCGCGACTTAAAAATGGAATCAAAACATGGACCCAGGGAGAAAATCCGAAAAGCAAATCCCGAAATGAAAGATTTGTTACATGAGAAATCCGTATCAATACGTGCAGGATGCGGGTTTGCCCTGAGTCAGGAAAGCCGGAACCGCGCACGACCTCTCGCGACGTCTCCCGAACTCAAGGTCAAGACTCAACTTAAGCCCGAACTTTTTGGAAATGCACGCGTCACGGAAAGGGAATGCGCGAAAGATATCTTTCACATGCCCCTGCGGCCGTTGCGCCGGAATCAGCGAATGACAAAGGCCGCTGACAGGGAAAAGCCTGTGTTGTGCGCCGTCAGAAGCGGAAGGCTGGTCTTCGTCGCGGCAAGCACCTTGGAGCGCAACCGGCTGAGACGGACATCCAGCCGCGACCGCGACGCCTCGTCGTCGGCCTCGCCCAGCGCGGAAAAAAGCTCGGACCGGCTGACCACGTCATGCCCGCTGCGGATCATGTGATCGAGAAAGGCCGCCTCACGCGGGCTGAGGCGCACGCTCAGTCCGTTCGGAGCGACAAGCATCGCGCTCTCCCGCTCGAAGATCCAGGCGGCGGACGCATCCTCGCCTTGTCCCGCGCCAGACGGCTGCCGGCCCGAAAGCCTCTCGATCGCGGCGGAAAGCTCCTCGGGCTCCACGGGCTTGGCCATGTAGATGTCGGCGCCACTCTGATAGGCACGGACCCGGTCTTCCACGGCCTGCCGCACGGTGGTAATGATGACCGCCGTCGGCGTCTGCTCCGAAAGGTACTGGGTGATGGAAAAGCCGCTGTGATGGGGCAGGTTGACGTCGACCACGGCCACGTCGAACGTGGTGTCCCCGATCATCCTGTAGAGTTCCGCCGCGTCGCCCGCTTCGGCGACCGTGTGACCGAATACGGTCAGGCAATCCGCAAGACTCTTGCGCAGCGCGACGTTGTCCTCGACCAGTACGACCCGTGCCACGACCCTGCCTCTCTCACTCGCCCGGCCTCCTGGCGCCCAGCCCCCTGGGGCACCATCGACCGCGCCCCGCGCGATCCCGGCCATCCCCTCTATCATACGGCCGCACGAGTCCTGACGACAATATGCGTCGCCTTGATTTTTTTGGTGTTTCCGGGACTGACCCAGCCGGAAACGGCCCGCGCCGGCGATCACGCGCCCGCGTTGCTGCTGGGCATGGCACCTGTCGAACGTGATCTGATCGGTCACATGGACATGTTGCGCGACCCCGGCGGTGATCTCGATATCGAGGATGTGGCCTTCGGCTCCGCGCGGCAGCGTTTTACCACCCTGCCAGGCAATCTCGCTCTCGGCTATACGACCGACACCGTCTGGCTGCGGGTGCGTCTGGAGCGTGGCACAAGGCGCTGGCCGGAACCTTTGTACCTGCTCCTGCGCCCGACCTATCTCGACAGCGTCACTCTTCATGTGCCCGTGAGGGCCGCCCCGGAACGCGGCGGCGATTTCCGGAAGCTGGCATTCGGCGACCACGTGATCCCGCCAGCGGGCGAGGATCTCGCGATCCACGACCTCTTCGCGGAACTGGCACTGCCGGACGCGCCGGCGGCGGAGATCTACCTGCGCATCGACACCACCAGCAGCATGTCGATGAGCGGTCAGGTGCTGACCGCGGCACCACTGCTCAGGGTGAGCCAGGAACGGGCGATGAAGCTCAGCGCCCTGATAGCGGTCATGTTCACCTTCGCCCTGATCCATTTCTTCTACTGGGCCACATTGCGCCGCCCGCTGTTCCTGAGCTTCTTCGCGTTCCTCGTCGCCAACATCCTCACGGTCCTCACCGACGGCGCGATCCTGCCTCCCAACATCGTGGTGGCGGGGACCTATTCCGACGACGTGCTCACCGGCTGGGGCGTGCTGTTCCCCGCACTCGCCTTCCTGATCTTCACGCGGTACCAGCTCGAAACCCGGCGTTACTTTCCCCTCGCGGATCGGGCGATAACATTCCTGTTTCCGTTGCAGTGCCTCACGCTGATCGCACCCTTCACGTCCTGGTACCAGGCCGTCGTGATGCCGGTTCTGCTGGTCGTCGCGGCCCTCATCGGCTTTCTGTTCGTTGGCAACCTGATCCTGCTGCTGCGTCATCGCCGGCCCGGGAGCCTCCTGGCCACCATCGCCACCGGCATCCAGCTTGTCGGCGTCGTCCTGGTCGTGGGTCGCCTCTTCGGCGTTCTCTCCTTCGACACGATAACGGAGCTTGGCTACCAGGTGAGCTCCATCGCCTTCGTCGCGCTGATGTCGCTCTCCCTGGTGCAGCGCGCCCGCGTCGCCGACCGGCGGCGGCGCCAGACCGCGTCCCTGCGCATCGCGCGCAAGGCGGAACATGCCGCCCGCCAGCTCGTGCGCGTGCGCACCGCCGAGCTGCAGAGCGCCAAGCTCGCCGCCGAAACCGCGCTGGAGGCTGAGCGCGCCGCGCAGGCCGAACAGGTCCGTTTCGTCGACGTCATCACCCACCAGTACCAGACGCCGCTGGCGGTGATCCGCTCCTCCGTCGCCGCGATCCGCCACACCCTGCCCGCGACCGACACCGACAACCATCGCCGGGTCGGCCAGATCAAGGCCGCCGTGCGCTCCCTCGTCGAGGTGCTCGACGTCTCGCTGAAGCGCAGCCGGGTGGAGGGCGTGAGCGCACGTGCCGATCTCGTCCCCCGCCCGGCCGCCGAAACCCTGCGCACCATCGTCCGCCATGCGGCCGATCTCGCGCCGGAACGCCAGGTGCTCCTCGATCTCTCGGGCGTCACGGAGAAGACGCTGATCGACATCGACACGGACATGGTCTCCATCGCGCTCACCAACCTGATCGACAATGCGCTCAAGTTTTCCGGCCCGGACGACGCGGTCACGCTTACCGCCGAATGTCGCGACGACACCCTCGTCATTCGCGTCCGGGACCACGGCATCGGCATTCCCGAGGCCGAGACCGGCAATCTCGCCAAGCGCTACTTCCGCGCCTCCAACACCGGTGAGATGCCAGGCAGCGGCCTGGGGCTCAACATCGTCGCGGCGGTGGCCCGGGCCCACGGCGGCCGCTTCTCGCTGGAAAACGCGGACGGCGGCGGCGCATGCGCCATTCTGGAACTGGGGCTCTCGGCCGCCGCGCCGGACGCCTGACATCGCCGCGATGCAGCAAAACCTGCCCCTGGGGAAATGGCTTTTGTCCTTCGCGACTTGTGCGGGGAGCCGCTAGGGTACGGAAAATCATCGCCAATCCGGGAGGGAACCACCATGGCGCGACTTGCAGACAAGACCTGCCTCATCACCGCCGCAGGCCAGGGCATCGGCCGGGCGAGCGCTCTCGCCTTCGCCGCCGAGGGCGCGCGGGTCATCGCCACCGACATCAATGCCGACGCGCTCGCCTCGCTTGCCGACACGCGGGGCATCGAGACCCGCGTCCTCGACGTGACCGACGCCGCCGCCATCGCCGCGCTGACAGCCGATGTCGGTCCCCTCGACGTGCTGTTCAACTGCGCGGGCGTTGTGCACGCGGGCGCGCTGCTTGAGTGCACGGAAGAGGACTGGGACGTCGCCTTCGCGCTCAACGCCAAGGCCATGTTCCGCATGATCCGCGCCGTTCTCCCCGCCATGCTGGAGCGCGGCGGCGGCTCCATCATCAACATGTCCTCGGTCGCCTCCTCGGTGAAGGGCGTTCCGAACCGCTTCGCCTATTGCGCCTCCAAGGCCGCCGTCGTCGGCCTGACCAAGTCGGTCGCCGCCGACTACGTGACACGCGGCATCCGCTGCAATGCGATCTGCCCCGGCACCGTCGACAGTCCCTCCCTGCACGACCGGCTCAGGGCCACGGGCGACTATGAGACGGCCATGCGCGACTTCATCGCCCGCCAGCCCATGGGCCGCATCGGCAAGGCGGAGGAAATCGCCAGCCTCGCGATCTACCTCGCCTCGAACGAGAGCGGCTTCACCACCGGACAGACCCATGTGATCGACGGCGGCTGGGCCGTCTGAGGACGAACGTTCTCCATTTGCGCAAACGAAAAAGGCCCCCGCACGGTTCGGTGCGGGGGCCTTTGTCGTGTTGCCGCCTGCCGGCGTGGTCCGCCGGATCAGAACTTCAGGCTCGCCCGCGCATAGCCGCCGTAGCCGTAGGACGACCCCGAGAAGCTCGTCTGGCCGAGCACCGACAGGTTGAACCTTTCGCTGACATCCACCGAAAGCCCGGCCGCCAGGTCGCCCGTGAACCGGTCGTTGCCGACATTGAGGTCGAGATTTCCGAGCCCCGCACCCGCTCCGGCAAGACGCGTCGTGACGCTCACGTCCGGGTTGGTGAGCTCCGCCGTGAGCCCCGCGCGCAGATAGGCGACCGCCGCCGAGGATCCCCACTGGAAGGCGTGCCCGAACTCGAACGAGGGCCGCGCCGTCACCGCCGTGTGCGTGATCGCATTGGTGTGCCAGTTGAAGCCGCCGGTGCCCTGCTCGGTGAAGGCATTCTGCCACACATGGGAGATGCCCAGCGCCGCCTTGGGCTTGGCGTAGAAGCCATGCGCCTCGAACACCGCCTCGATGCGGGCCTCGGCGGAAACGAAGCCGCCCTTCACGTCGCCCGTCGCCGTCGCCAGACCGCCGGCGCCATTGTAGATGCGCGAGTGGTCCAGGTCGTAGAAGCCGCCGGCGACGCTCGAGGCGAAGGTCAGGTTGCCCACTTCCTGCTTCAGGGCCATGCCGCCGCTGACGCGGGTGCCGTCCTGCTTGAAGCCGTTGCCGGTCAGCGTGACCATCTCGAGCTGGCCGCCGACCTCCAGGAAGAGGTCGTCGGCGATTTCCTTCTGGATCGCGCCGGCGAAGCCATAGACGGACTCGTCGCTGGAAGCCTTGGTGGACGTCGCGTCCTGGTGCGTCTTGCCGCCCAGCGCCTCGAACCAGGCGCAATCGCGCTGGCGGTAGAAGCCCTGGGGATCCGTCGGGTCGAGCACCGGGCAGCTCTGCAGCAGGGTATGCACCGCCTGGGTCGTGGAAAGCGCCTTGCTGACGCCCATCGCCGCCTCTTCGAGGATCTGCTCCTCGTAGACCCCGGCAAGCTCGCGGCTGTCACCCGCGTTCAGGATGCGCACGCCCAGGAAGTCGAGTGCCTCGCGCTGTTCCGCCGTCATGCCGCCGCTCTGTCCCACGACGCCCGCGAAGTACTGGCCGAACCCGCGCGCGTTTTCGCTCAGCGTCGCGCCGGTGCTGTCGCCCGAATAGTCGACGGTGTAGCCGAGCGTCAGGTGATCGCCGTCCGACTGGTTCGCCTTCGACCAAGTGTAGGCGACCGCACCGCCCGACCGCACGCCGAGCTTGGAGGTGTCGAAGCTGGACCCGTCACCGGCCTTCAGCGTCGCCACGTCGAAGGAGCCGTTCGCGCCATTGGAAAGCGCACCCTCGAAGTTGAAGGCAAGCTGTCCGTCGAGCGAGCCGCCCTTGTCGAAGTCGAGCGTGAAGGAGCCCGCCTTGGTTTCGTCCTTGGAGACGTCGAACAGCAGCGTGCCGGTCGAGGTCTGGGTGAAGGTGCCGCCCGAGGTAATGATTGAGCGACGCGTGTCGTTGGTCCAGCCAGCCTTCATGGTGCCGGAGTTCTCGAACGTCGAGTACTCGCTGGTGCCGAGGTTCGAGTGACCGAGGAACATCGTCCCACCGGCCAGGTTGGTAACCGCGTTGCGCACCGTGCTCGTGGAGCCGAAGTCCAGACGGCCATGAAGCTCGCCATCGTTCTCGAGCTGGAACGCATGCGCGCCGTCGGTCTGCACCACATAGGCGTTCGAATAGAGCTTTCCGTGGTTGGTCAGCTTGTTCGAAAGGTTGATCGAATGATCGTCGTTATAGACGGAATGGCCGCCAAGGATGCCGATTGTCGAGTGGGCCTCCTCGTCCGTCGTCCTCACGTAACCATCCTTGCCGATGGTGATGTTGGCGACGCCCATCTCACTATCTTTACTTGCCGTGTCTGCGGTATGAACGAGGATCGCGCGCGACTGCTTGCCCCTGGCCGTAATCGTGCCGTTCACATTGATCTCGGCTCCGCCCGACCCGAAATCGGAAACGCCACCGGCGGCTGACTGCACGAAAATGCCGTGCGCGCCCTCACCGCTCACATCGATCGTGCCATCGACGGTGACCTTGGCGAGGCCGCCCTTGCCTTCCGCCCCGTTGCTACCGATGACGTCATGCGCCTTGTCGTCGCCAAGGCCGTACCAGCCGGCCGCGCCGCCACCGCCGCCCACCGACTGCACCCAGATCGCATGGGCGTTGGCGCCGGTGGTGGTGATCGAGCCGCCCTGATGCAGGTTGACCGTCACGTCGCCGCCGTCACCGCCCTTGCCGGCTCCCGCGCCGGTGCCGCCGAAGATGTTGTAGCCGACCACTTCGGCGAGCGAGTCGATCTCCTCGATGATCGAGCCTTCCACGTCGCCGGCCGTGCCGCCGCCGCCGCCCACCGACTGGGCGTAGATGCCCATCGCGCCGTCGCCGCTGGTGACGATCTTGCCGTAGTTGTCGACGGTCACGGTGCCGCCATGGCTGCCGGCGTCCGCCGAACCCGACAGGGCGATCGAGGTGATACCCCCCATCGAGCCGTCACCGCCGGCGCCGCCGCCGCCGCCGACCGACTGGGCGTAGATCGCGGTGGCCGAGTCCCCGTCGGTGATGATCGTGCCGTTGTTGGTGACGATGACGTTGCCGCCCTTGCCGGCGCCGCCGCCCTCGCCGCCCATGTTGAACTTCCAGGACTCCAGGAATATCTCCTTCCACTCCTTGTGGTAGGTATTCATGATCGTCTTGTAGCTCTCGATGACCTGGTTGATCTTCTCGTAGTCCTCGTAGATGTCGGCGAGCCAGCCCTCGAGGCCGGGCGAGCCGTTGCCGCCCGAGCCGCCGCCACCGCCGACCGACTGGGCGAAGATGCCGTAGCTGGCAAGACCCGCCGTGCGGATCGTCCCGGTGTTGCCGACATTGACCGTGTTGCCGTCGCCGCCCGCCCCGCCGGATCCGCCAAGCGTGATCTCCAGCGAGAAGCTCTTGGCTTCCTCGATGTTCTTCGGCGTGTAGGTGTAGCCGACCGCATAGGAGCCCGCGTCGCCGCCGGCACCGCCGCCGCCACCGACCGACTGGGCGGAGATACCGACCGAGGTGAAGAACTTGCTCGGGTCGAACTTCTTGTCGTCATCGTCGCCGGAACCTGACACCCCCGACGTCGTCGTGCAGGAGGACAGGTTGATCACCGAGCAGATGTCGGCGGTTATGGTGCCGCTGTTTTTGACCGTCACCGTGCCGGCATTCATGCCGGTCCCGCCGTGGCCGCCGACCTCGCCCTTGACCGCAAGCGACTTGCTGTCGCCGCCGGTATTGTTGCCGGCCGTGCCGAAGACCGCCACGCCGCCGCCGCCGACACCGCCATTGCCGCCGATCGAGAGGGCCCTGATGCCGGCGGCCGACGACGCGGCCGCGGCAACGATGCCGGTGTTGTTGACAGTGACGTTGCCGCCGGTCGCGCCCGAACCACCCTCGCCACCCATGGTGTAGGAGGCGTCGAAGCTGCCTGAGGTCGAGTAGTCGGCCGAAATCGCGTAGCTGTCGCCACCCTTGCCACCGTTGCCGCCAATGGACAGGGCAAGGATGCCGTCGGCGAAGACCTTCTGGGTGCCGACGATACCGTCATTGGTGATGGTGACCGTATTGGCCTTGCCGCTCCCCCCGCCTTTTCCGCCGAACGAGGCGTTGATGCTGGCCGAATATTCACCGCCCGCGCCGGCCAGCGAATAGTTGGAACCGCCCACGCCGCCGCTGCCGCCGAGCGAAAGCCCGAGGATACCGGTCGCGTATTTTTCAGCCGTCAGGACAACGGCGCCCTTCTTGTTGCTGATCTCGACCGCACCGGCCTGACCGCCGCTGCCGCCGTCGCCGCCAAGGGTCACCGTGCCGCTGACCGCCGCCTCGCCGGCCGTCAGGTTGCCGTTGACCGTGGTGCCGGCCGTGCCGCCATGACCGCCGATGGAGGCCGCCAGGATGCCGGCGGAATACTCGCCCTCCGTCACGATCTTGCCGGTGTTGGTCACCGTCACCTTGGAAGCGGTGCCGCCGTCACCGCCACCGCCGCCGATGGCGGCTCCGAAGGAGGCCATGGCCAGGTTGCCGGCCACCGTCGTGCCGCCGGCGCCGCCAGATCCGGAGACGCTGAGCGCCAGGATGCCCGGCGCCCAGTCGCCCTTGCTGCTGAGCGTGCCGTTGTTGGTCACATCGACCGTGCCCGCCGTGCCGCTGTTGCCGCCGGCGCCGCCTTGCGTGAAGTTCACCTCGGCGACCGAGATGTTGCCGTTGACCACAAGGCCGCCATGGCCACCTGAATTGCCGATGCTGAGCGCCGCGATCACGGCGGAGAGATTGCCTTCCGTCGACACATTGACCGCGGAGGTCACGCTGACGGCCCCCGCCTTTCCGGCTGCACCTCCGGTCTGGCCGTAGGTGACCGTGCCGATATCGGTATCCACTCCGGCGGTGACCGTGGTGCCCGTCTGGCCGCCGCCACCCGAGACGCTCATCGCCAGCACGCCGAGCGCCATGTCCCCCGTGGTGGTGATGTCGCCATTCGTCATTCCGCCGTCCATCGCCACGTTGGCAAGGGTGACGCTCACATCGCCGCCGTTGCCGCCACCTCCGGATTGCGCGCCCGCCAGACTGCTCCAGTTCGGCATCTCCACGCCGACCGTGCCGTCGATGACGTTGCCCATCGCACCGCCGCCACCACCGATCGACGCGGCCAGGATGCCGCTCGAATGAGCGCCTTCGGTGTAGATGGTCGCGTTTGATGTCAGCGTCACCGTGCCGCCGTCGCCGCCGGTGTTGTAGCCCGAGCCGAGCGACGATCCCAGGTTCGAACTGCTGCCGAACTTGGTGCCGACGGTGAAGTCATAGCTGGAGCCGACCGAGCCGCCGCCGCCGCCCACCGAGGCGGCCAGAACGCCGTAGGAGGAATAGCCCTTGGTCGAGATGTAGCCGGCGATCGTCGTGTCCTTGATGGCGCCGCCATGATTGATGTTGCTGCTCGAGCCGCCGACATTGGCCGTCTGCACATTGTTGAGTTCGGCCCCGAGGCTGATCGTGATGATGTTGCCGCCCGTGCCGCCGCCACCGCCGATGCTGAGCAGCGAGACACCATGCGAATGATGCCCGCTCGTCAGCAGGTTGTCATAGTCGGTGCCGGTGTAGGAGATATCGCCGCCGGAGCCGCCCGCCCCGCCGCTGCTGCCCACATGCGACGAGAAATTGCCGAACAACTCGAAGGTTCCGGCACCATCGCCACCGCCGCCGCCCACGGACTTCAGCGACACCGCATCCGAATGACGACCGGAGGTGGAGGACTGGATGCCGAACCCCTGTCCGGTCAGCGTCACGTTGCCGCCATTGCCCGCGCCACCGCCATCGGCGCCGATGGCCATCGGGCCGGAGGACGAGGAGGCCTGGCCGCCACCGCCACCGATGCTGGCGAGCGACAGGCCGACCGAGTGATCGCCCTTGGTCGTGACATTGGTGTTGTCGACCGTGATCGATACCGTGTCCGCATCGCCACCGAGGCCGCCGGACTTGCCGCCGACCGCCACGACACCGCCCGCCGAGCCGGACGCGCCACCGCCGCCGCCCACGCTCTGCAACTGGATGCCGTAGGAATGATTGCCGTCGGTATCTACCGACAGGTTCTTCAGCGTGCCGCCGACCTTTCCGCCCTGACCGCCCGCGCCGCCGGAAGCGGACATGGCGACAACGCCGCCGGTCTTGCCCGCGACACCGCCGCCGCCGCCCACGCTCTGCACCAGCACGCCGGTGCCGTAGTCGCCATGCATCGTCACGGATGTGGAGGTCAGGTTGACCGTGGCGCTCGCCCCGGCGCCACCGCTGCCGCCCTTGGCGCCATAGGTCGCGATGCCTTCGGTCGCCTTGCCGCTCGCCCCGCCCATGCCGCCGATCGATTGCACAAGGATGCCGTAGGACTGGACATCCGAACTCGCACCGCCGCCGGTCATTGCATTGTCGATCGACGAGTTCGTCATCGTGAGCGTGACATCGCCGGCGGCACCCGGCTCACCCGGCTTGCTCGCGTGGTCGGTAATGCCGCCCGAGCCGTCGCCGCTGTCGCCGGCAAAGCCGCCCGCGCTCTTCACGTAGACGCCGTAGGTCTCGCCGATCTTGGTGCTGCTCACCGCCGCCGACAGGGTCACGTTGACCGTACCGCCATTACCGGCATTGCCGCCCTTGCCCGGATGGGTGTGGCCGTACTCGGCCTCGCCACCCTTGCCGCCATCGCCACCAACGCTCGCGATGAACACGCCATAGGTGCCGCTCGTTGTGATGGTGTTTCCGGTCGAATCGGCAAGGAAGTTTACGGTTCCGCCATCGGCGCCGTTGCCGCCCTGACCGCCGTAGGCGCTGTTCTGGTCGCCCCAGGTGTCCAGCTTGCCCTTGCCGCCCGTACCGCCGTTGCCACCAAGGGACCCGGCGACGAAGCCGATGCCCGCCCCCTCATATTCAAGCCGGTGATCATCGGTCATCGTGACGTTGACCGTTCCACCCGCTCCGCCGTTGCCGCCGGCCCCGCCTTCCGCGTCCCGCAGGCCGCCGGAGGAATGCGCCTGGCCGCCGGTACCGCCGGTGCCGCCCGTCGCGATCACCGAGACCCCGAAGGAGTTTTCATCGCCTCCCTTCGATTCCAGGAGACGAATGAGCCCCTTGTTGCTGTTCTGCTTGAACGTCAGCGTGACATTGTTCGCAACACCGCCATTGGAGCCCGTGCCACCGGTCGCATGCTTGTCGAAATGCGAGACGTCATTGCCCTTGCTGCCCATGTCGCCGACGGAACCCATCTGGATGCCGACCGCGCTGTAGAGTCCGTATCCGTCGTCGAGGCTGATGGTCGCTTCGACACCATTTCCCTGGGTGAGGCTGTCGATCGTGTTCATGGTCACAATCGAGATCAGAGCCTGCGTCGAATCACCACTGGTGTTCGTGAAGTCGCTCGTCAGGCCACTGATGGTGAGCTTCTCGACCTGGCCTTCGTTGTGAAGGATGGGACCGCCGGTCAGATCGCCGGAGCAGGTCTCGACCTTGTCCGAGATGGAGCAGTGGGCTTCCGCCGGCGTCGCCGCCGCACCGGCCAGGAGCGCGACGGCGAGAGGTAGCGCCGCGCCTGTTCTCAGCCTGCGGGCCAGAGTGGCGAGCGGCGATGCGGTGCGAGCGGTCATTGGCATTATCCCCGGATTCGGACTTTGAACGGCCAGCCGTCCCGAATTCTCGAATCACGAGTCGGATCAGCCCCTTGTCCGGGATAGGACATCCTGCGATTCGCGCAACGTAATAGATCTTTCAGAAAGTATTCTTGCGCGATCAAGCATCCTTGACGTTCCAGAATTGCAAACGAATGATTAACAAACAGGCGAGAGAAATTTCAACTGGAAGAGTACTGATCACGCCTTGCAACCATCGACTCACGCACACCGGAAAAGACCGGCCACGCCGCCGGGGACGCATTCGGACTCAGGCGCGCACGCAGGCGTACCGCGAACATGACCCGCGACATCGACCCGATGAGAAAATGACTCAATTTTACGTCGATTTGCGCCGGAACTTGACGAAACTTGCCTGACCCGCGCCCTGCCCGCCTCAGGCCGCGAAGAGCTCCCGTACACCCCGGAAGCCCTGCGGCAAACCCGTCGGACGGCGTTCGCCTGTGCGAAACATCCTTGTAGGACCGGTGTTCGGTGGACCCTGGAGGCTGCCCGGCTAAGATCGTTCCACACCGGTCGCAGCGGTGCCCGCGACCGCGACTTGACCGGGATGGGATGCAAATCCTATCCTGAGAATAGTTTACGCGCGCAAAATTAAACAACAAACGCGAGCCGCGTCGGGATATCCGGATCCCGCTTTCGGTCGCACGCAGGGACGGACCCCGGACATGGACGACGGCAAGGTCAGAAACATGGAGGAGTTCGCGACGCTGAGCGGCATTTCCCGCCCGACGGTCTCGAAGTACTTCAACGATCCCGGCAGCGTCCGCAAGTCGACCCGCGAGCGCATCGAGCAGGCGCTGGAGCGTTACGACTACCGGCCAAACATTTACGCCATCAACCAGAACCGCCGCCTGACCAAGACGGTCGGCATCGTCGTCCCCTATCTCGCAGACCCCTTTTTCGCCGAGATCGCCCGCAACATCGAGCGTCGCTGCCTCGACGCGGGATTCTGGCCGGTCCTGTTCAGCGCCCACGGCTCGCAGGCACTGGAGAACGACATCCTCGACAGCCTGCGCTCGCTGAAGCCCGCCGGCGTGCTCTTCGCCCCGCTCGGACGCGGCTCGGACCGCGCCGCAGTGGAGAAATTCTGTCGCGACGTGCCCACGATCCTGTTCGACAGCAACATGGACGACATCGGGGAAGCCTTCGTCGGACTGGACAATTTCCAGTCCGTTGGAATGATCGTCGAATATCTGTGCCGCACCGGGGAACCGCCCTGTTTCTTCGAGATGCGCCACCCGTCCAACCCGAACGCCAACAAGCGCCGCGAGTCCTACATCTTCACCATGGAGCGCCTCGGCTTCGAGCCGCGCATCATCCGCGCCGAGGGCGAGGGCTGGGACTTCGAGGAGATCGGTCGCGCGGAAGGAACCCGCGTGCTTGCCGAGCGCCTGCTGACCACGGACACCGTCCTTTGCAGCAACGACCGGCTGGCGATCGGCTTCCTCACCGCCTGCTACGAGAACGGCCTGAGGGTCGGACGCGGACAGGGCTGCGCGTTGCGCGTCGCGGGCCACGACGACCACCCCTTCTCACGCTACACATGCCCGCCGCTCACCACCGTCGCGCAGGACTACCAGTCGATTTCCAACCGCAGCGTAGAGGCTCTCTTCTCCCTCGTGGAGGGCGACCGCCCGAAGGTCCGCACCCAGACCCTTTTCAGGGGCGAGCTTGTCATGCGCGACTCCGCCTGATCCTGTTATTTTTACGCGCGTAAACTTTTTATTGACTCCGCGTTTCCTTTCTCGATACGCTCGCCCGGGAGCAAAAAAGTGCACCTAGGGAGGAAACGGGATGCATCTCAAGACGTCACTTCTGGTGGCGAGCGCGCTCACGCTTGCCGCCTTCACCAGCGCACAGGCCGAGACCACGGTCACCATCGCGACCGTCAACAACGGCGACATGATCCGCATGCAGGGTCTCGCGGACGACTTCACGGCCAAGCATCCGGACATCAAGCTCGAGTGGGTGACGCTGGAGGAAAACGTTCTGCGCCAGCGCGTTACCCAGGACATCGCCACCAAGGGCGGTCAGTTCGACGTGATGACGATCGGCACCTACGAGGTTCCGATCTGGGGCAAGCAGGGCTGGCTCGTGTCGCTCGACGACTTGCCCGAGAGCTGGGACGCCGGCGACCTGCTTCCCGCCATGCGCAACGGCCTGACCGTTGACGGCACGCTCTACGCCGCACCGTTCTACGGCGAGAGCTCCATGGTCATGTACCGCAAGGACCTGATGGAGAAGGCCGGTCTGGAGATGCCGGAAGCCCCGACCTGGGACTTCATCAAGAAGGCCGCCGCCGGAATGACCGACAAGGAAAACGAGGTCTACGGCATCTGCCTGCGCGGCAAGGCCGGCTGGGGCGAGAACATGGCCTTCCTGACCGCCATGGCCAACTCCTTCGGCGCGCGCTGGTTCGACGAGAACTGGCAGGCCCAGTTCGACACCCCGGCGTGGAAGAACACCCTCGACACCTACATGGAGCTGATGACCAGCTACGGTCCTCCGGGCGCCTCCACCAACGGCTTCAACGAGAACCTGTCGTTGTTCCAGCAGGGCAAGTGCGGCATGTGGATCGACGCCACCGTCGCGGCGTCCTTCGTGACGAACCCCGAGGATTCCACGGTCGCCGACAAGGTCGGCTTCGCGCTCGCCCCCGACAACGGACTTGGCAAGCGCGGCAACTGGCTGTGGGCGTGGTCGCTCGCCGTCCCCGCCGGTTCCGATGCGACCGAGGCGGCGAAGACCTTCATCGCATGGGCGACCAGCAAGGACTACACCAGGCTCGTGGCGGAGAAGGAAGGCTGGGCGAACGTGCCCCCGGGAACGCGCACCTCGCTCTATGAGAACGAGGCGTACCTGAAGGCCGCTCCCTTCGCCGAAATGACCCTGAACTCGATCAACGCGGCCGACCCGACCAATCCCGCGGTCGATCCGGTGCCCTACACCGGCGTCCAGTTCGTCGCGATCCCCGAGTTCGCCGGCATCGGCACGCAGGTCGGCCAGGAGTTCTCGGCCGCGCTTGCCGGCCAGCAGAGCGTCGACGAGGCCCTTGCCAAGGCGCAGGCGCTGACCACCGACGAGATGGAAGCCGCCGGCTACTGACGACCTTCCTCCCGGCCCGGGAGACGCCAGCCGTCTTCCGGGCCTCCTTTTTTCCTCACGTTCCGCACCTGTCCGCATCATGGCGGCGGTCGCGCGACCCGGGAGGGCATCGGTCATGGCTACTCAGCATTCGCGGTCGGCAGCCAGGGTCATGATGGCCCCCGCCGTGGTTCTTCTCCTCGGCTGGATGCTCGTCCCGCTGTTGATGACGCTCTATTTCTCTTTCCGGAAATACCTTCCGATGCGCGGCGGCGACCTGGGGTCCGCCGGGTTCGACAACTACATCCGCTTCGTCACCTCGAGCTCCTTCTGGCCAAGCGTCCAGGCGACGCTCGTCATCGTTGGCGGCGTGCTGCTCATCACCGTGGTCCTCGGCGTGCTGCTGGCCCTGTTGCTGGACCAGCCCATGTGGGGCCAGGGCATCGTGCGCATCCTCGTGATCGCGCCCTTCTTCGTCATGCCGACGGTCTCGTCGCTGGTGTGGAAGAACATGTTCATGGACCCGGTGAACGGCCTCTTCGCCCATCTCTGGGAAGCCTTCGGCCTGACGCCGATCTCGTGGCTGAGCCAGGCATCGCTGTTTTCCATCGTGCTCATCGTCGCCTGGCAATGGCTGCCCTTTGCGACGCTGATCCTGCTGACCGCGATCCAGTCGCTCGACAGCGAGCAGCTCGAGGCGGCCGAGATGGACGGTGCCCCGCCGCTGTCGCGTTTCGCCCACATCATTCTCCCGCACCTGTCGCGGGCCATCACCGTCGTGGTGCTGATCCAGACGATCTTCCTACTGTCGATCTTCGCGGAGATCTTCGTCACGACGCAGGGCTCGTTCGGCACCCGCACGCTGACCTACCTGATCTACCAGCGCGTCCTGGAAAGCCAGAACGTGGGCCTGGGCTCCGCCGGCGGCATCTATGCCGTCATCCTCGCCAACATCGTCGCCATCTTCCTGATGCGCATCGTCGGCAAGAACCTGGACGCCTGAGGAAACCGACATGGCTCGCAGCACGACAACACGCCGCAAGACGATCAACACGCTGGCCGCATGGGCCGTCGGCCTGCTGATCTTCTTTCCCATCCTCTGGACGATCCTGACCAGCTTCAAGACCGAGGCAACGGCGATCGCCGATCCGCCCGTGTTCCTGTTCTTCGACTGGACGCTGGAAAACTACGCCGTGGTGCAGGAGCGCTCCGACTACATGCGCTTCCTGTGGAACTCGGTCATCATCGCCGGCGGCTCCACGCTGCTCGGCATCCTGGTGGCCGTTCCCGCCGCCTGGTCCATGGCCTTCGTGCCCTCGAAGCGCACCAAGGACATCCTCTTGTGGATGCTCTCCACCAAGATGCTGCCGGCGGTCGGCGTGCTCTATCCGATCTACATCATCTTCATCGAGGCCGGCCTTCTCGACACGCGCATCGGCCTGACGCTCGTGCTGATGCTCATCAACCTGCCGATCATCGTCTGGATGCTCTACACGTATTTCCGCGAGATCCCGGGCGAGATCCTCGAGGCGGCGCGCATGGACGGGGCCAGCCTGAAGGAGGAGATCCTCTACATCCTGACGCCGATGGCGATCCCCGGCATCGCATCGACCGTGCTTCTCAACATCATCCTTGCCTGGAACGAAGCGTTCTGGACGCTCAACCTGACGGCCGCCAAGGCCGCGCCGCTCACCGCGTTCATCGCCAGCTACTCGAGCCCCGAGGGGCTGTTCTACGCAAAGCTTTCGGCAGCCTCGACGATGGCCATCGCACCCGTGCTCATTCTCGGCTGGTTCAGCCAGAAGCAGCTCGTGCGCGGCCTGACGTTCGGCGCGGTGAAGTAAAGGGGGAAGGAAATGGGACAGATCACCCTCGAGAAGGTGACGAAACGGTTCGGCGACGTGGAGGTGATCCCCCCGCTCGACCTGACCATCGGGGACGGAGAATTCACGGTCTTCGTCGGCCCTTCGGGCTGCGGCAAGTCAACGCTTTTGCGCCTCATCGCCGGGCTGGAGGACGTTTCCTCCGGAGCCATCCGCATCGACGGAACCGACGCCACCGACATTCCGCCCGCAAAGCGCGGTCTCGCGATGGTGTTCCAGTCCTACGCGCTTTATCCGCACATGAGCGTGCGCAGGAACATCGCCTTTCCGCTGCGCATGGCCGGCATGGACAAGGCCGAGCAGGACCGGCGCGTCACCCAGGCGGCCGAGGTGCTGAACCTCACCGACTATCTCGACCGCCGCCCCGGACAGCTCTCCGGCGGCCAGCGCCAGCGTGTCGCCATCGGCCGCGCCATCGTGCGTGAACCGGAGGCCTTTCTCTTCGACGAACCGCTGTCCAACCTGGACGCCGCGCTGCGCGTGGGAATGCGACTGGAAATCAGCGAGCTGCACGAGCGCCTCAAAACCACGATGATCTACGTCACCCACGACCAGGTGGAGGCCATGACCATGGCCGACAAGATCGTGGTCCTGAGAGCCGGGCACATCGAGCAGGTGGGGTCGCCGCTCGAGCTTTACCGCACCCCTCGCAACATCTTCGTCGCGGGCTTCATCGGCTCGCCGAAGATGAACTTCATCTCCGGAGCCGAGGCCTCGAAGCACGGTGCCGAAACCATCGGCATCCGCCCCGAACACATCGACGTCGCCGAGGCTGGGGAAGGTCCCTGGCAGGGGCGTATCGGCGTGGCCGAGCACCTTGGCTCGGACACGTTTTTCCACGTTCACGACACGGGCCTGGCGGACATCGTCACCGTGCGCGCGCCGGGCGAGGTGAGCCTGCGGCACGGCGACCGCATCGGCCTGGTTCCAAGACAGGACCAGATCCACCGGTTCGACAAGGAAGGCTTGAGACTGGAATGAACCGACTTTCGGGAAAAACCGCATTGATCACCGGTGCGGCGCGCGGCATCGGGCTGGCCTTCGCGCAGGCCTATGTCCGCGAGGGCGCGCGCGTGGCCATCGCGGACATCGACCTCGACCGCGCCGGCAAGGCGGCCGCCGACCTCGGCGAGGCGGCAATCGCGGTCAGGATGGACGTGACATCGCAGGAAAGCATCGACGCGGCGGTCACGGAAACCGTCCGCGCGCTCGGGCACATCGATATCCTGATCAACAACGCGGCGCTGTTCACCGCCGCGCCCATCGTGGAGATCGACCGCGCCGACTACGCGCGCGTCTTCGACGTCAACGTGTCCGGCACGCTCTTCACCCTGCAGGCGGTGGCGCGTCACATGATCGAGCGCGGCAAGGGTGGACGCATCATCAACATGGCAAGCCAGGCGGGACGACGCGGCGAACCGCTGGTCGCCGTCTACTGTGCGACCAAGGCCGCGGTCATCAGCCTGACCCAGTCCGCAGCCCTCGACCTCGTCAAGCACGGCATCAACGTCAACGCAATCGCCCCCGGCGTCGTCGACGGCGAGCACTGGGACGGCGTGGATGCCTTCTTCGCGCGCTACGAAAACAAGGAACCGGGGCAAAAGAAACGCGAGGTGGGCGCATCCGTCCCCTTCGGGCGCATGGGCACGGCCGACGACCTGACAGGCATGGCGATCTTCCTCGCCTCCGACGAGGCGCAATACATCCTGGCACAGACCTACAATGTCGACGGTGGCCAATGGATGAGCTGATTCCGCTGTCGAACGCGACGCTCGGCAGGCTGCCGGCGGCGGTCCGCGTTCCGCGCTACGACCGTTCGGCCCTGACCCCCGGCATCGTCCATGTGGGGCTCGGCAACTTCCATCGCGCGCATCAGGCATGGTACCTGCACCGGCTCTTCGAGAAGGGCCTCGATCACGACTGGGCGATCGTCGGGGCGGGTGTGCGCGCCGCGGACGCCCTTCAGCGCGACAGGTTGCTGGCGCAGGACTGCCTGACGACCCTGATCGAGCTCGATCCGGCCGGGACCTCCGCCGAGGTAACCGGCGCGATGATCGGCTTCGTCGAGGTGGAAGAGGACAACGCCGCGCTGATCCGGCAGATGGCGGATCCCGCCATCCGCATCGTCGCGATGACGGTGACGGAGGGAGGATATTACATCGATCCGCAGACCGGGGACCTCGCGACCGGACACTCCGACATCCTGCATGATGCGCAAACGCCGGAGCGTCCGCGCACCGTCTTCGGCGCCATGGTCGCCGCCCTGCGCGCGCGACGCGACGCGGGAACAGGCCCCTTCACCGGACTGAGCTGCGACAATCTCCAGGGCAATGGCGCGGTCCTGCGCCGGACCGTCGTCGGCCTCGCCCGTCTCTCCGATCCCGACCTGGCAGACTGGATCGACACTGCCTGCAGTTTCCCCAACTCGATGGTCGACTGCATCGTGCCGGCCACGGGCGCCAAGGAGATGGCGCTCGCCCGCGCCTTCGGCATCGATGACCACGCGCCCGTCACTCACGAGAACTTCCGCCAATGGGTGATCGAGGACGACTTCTGCGCCGGCCGGCCAGCTTGGGAGAAGGTCGGCGTCACCCTCTCGGACGACGTCCACGCCTTCGAGGCGATGAAGATCCGCATTCTCAACGGCGGCCACCAGGTGCTTGCCAACCCCGGCGAGATCCTTGGCCTCGAGACCATCGCGGACTGCATGGCCCATCCGCTGGTCTCCGCCTTCTTCTCCAGGGTACAGGCCGGGGAAATCGTTCCCCAGGTCCATCCGGTTCCCGGCATGACGCCGGAGGCCTATGTGGAACTCATCGAGCGCCGTTTCGCCAACCCGGCGATCGTCGACACGACCCGGCGCGTCGCCTTCGACGGCTCGTCCCGTCATACAGGCTTCCTGCTGCCCGGACTGCGGGAACGGCGCGCGGCGGGTCTGCCGGTCGAGGGACTGGCACTGGCCGAGGCCCTTTGGGCGCGCATGTGCGAGGGCACCCGCGAGGACGGCAGCTCCATCGCGCCCAACGATCCTTGCTGGAGCGACTTGCAGGAAGCCGCGAAACGCGCTCGCGAACGGCCCGCCGCCTGGCTTGCCCAGTCGCGGATCTACGGCGACCTGGCGCAGGATGCCGGCTTCGCCGATGCCTTCGCGCGCTGGCTCACCCTGATCTGGGAAAAGGGAACGGAAGCCGCCCTCGCCGCCTACCTGGAAGGATAATCGGATCGAGGGCCCCGGCCGCAGTGGCACGCCTTACCCGGCCCGGAGTGCCCGCTTCACCGTGCTGTCGAGGGCCTGCAGGAACCGGGAGCGGTCGGCCTTCGAGAAGGACTTGCCGCCGCCCTGGAAGAACGGATCCGATGCCCGGATGTCCTGCATCAGGTCCCGCGTCGCGAGCCGCCCGCCGATGTTGGCCGATGTCAGGGCCTGGCCGTCGTTCTGCACGACCAGCGCCCCGGCCTTCAGGCACCGGTCGGCCAGGGGAATGTCGGCGGTGATCACGACATCTCCCGGCCCGCAGTGCTCGGCGATCCACTTGTCGGCCACATCCGGTCCCTCGGCAACGATCCTGAGCGAGATCAGCGGGTTGCGTGAAGGGCGAATGCCACCGTTGCACACCATGACCACCGGAATGTCGAGGCGGGTCGCCACCCGTTCGACCTCGTCCTTGACCGGACAGGCATCCGCATCGACATAAATGGTCGTCACGCCTTGCATTCTCCTCTGGCTGCGGCTCCATCCGGCAGCCTGCCGCCGGATGGAGCCGTTATAGAAGAATTCAGACAGCAACGACACCTGGTGGCCACGTTCCAGGGCGCAGGGGGTATCGCAAACGGATCGCAAGCCGCGCGAGGCCGGATGAAGATATTTGAAACGCCCACCCTTCGCTGCCATCTTGTAGCCATGTCACAAGAACGCCTGACAGCCTTTCCCTTGCGCCACGCGCGGGTCCACGAGGTCTGTGGTCCCTCGGCCCTGACATTTGCGGCGATCGCGGCCTCCCTTGCCGGGGAGCCGGCGCTTTGGGTGCGCGCGGGCACGTACCACGACACGGTATACCCTCTCGGCCTCGTGCCCTTCCTCGATCCCTCACAGCTTCTTCTGGCCCGGGCGGAAACGCACAGGGACAGCCTGGGCGTGGCCGAGGAGGCACTCAGGAGCGGCGCGCTCTCCTTCGTGGTGATCGAGATCCGCCAGCCGCTGGACCTGCGGGAGGGCCGCCGTCTGCAGCTTGCGGCCCGGGCGGGCGGAACGACCGGGCTTTGCATCATCCCCCAGGGAATGGGGTCGAACGCAGCCGAAACCCGCTGGCACGTGGCCCCGCTCTTCGATCCTTCCGGCGAGGACTCGACTCTCATGCGATGGGAAATTATCAAGAACAAAACAGGAACAATAGAGGCCTGGAATGTTCGATGGGATCCGGAAGCGCGTCGTCTCCATGTGGTTCCCCCGTCTCGCAAGCGATCGGGTTCTGAGGGCGCGTCCGGTTGACGGCCCCTTCGCGCTCACGCTGGAAACCGACAACGCGAACCGGCTGTACAGCCTGAACGCCCTGGCCGAGCGGCAGGGCCTCTACCAGGGCATGTCCTTTTCCGATGCCCGTGTCTTCTGCCCCGAACTGCGAAGCGCGCCCGCAGATCCGGCCGCCGACGAGCGTTTTCTCCACGCCCTGCGCCGCTGGGCCCTGCGCTATTGCCCATGGGCCGGGATCGAGGGGCGCGACGGTCTCGTGCTCGACATCACCGGCTCGGCGCATCTTTTCGCCGGCGAGGAGCCGATGCTTGCCGACATGCGCCAGAGGCTCATGCGCGCGGGCCTGTCCGTCCGTCTCGGACTGGGCGACACCCGGGGCGCGGCCTGGGCTCTTGCCCGTCACGGGGAAGGGATCGCCGCGCCAGGCGACCCGCTCGCCGCCCTCGCCCCCCTGCCGGTCGCCGCCCTGCGGCTGGAGGCCGGGACAGTCACCGCGCTGCAGCGTCTCGGCCTGCGCACGGTGCGCGATCTCGAGGGCGCCAGCCGTGCGCCCCTCGCGCGAAGGTTCGGCCCGACGCTCATGCGCCGCCTGGACCAGGCCATGGGCCGTCAGCCGGAGCAGGTCTCTCCCTTGGGCGACCCGCCCCACTACGGCGCGCGCACGACACTTCCCGAACCGATCGGCCTCGTCACCGACGTCATGGGCATCACGGCCCGGTTGCTCGATCGGATATGCGCCGGACTGGCCGAAAACGAGGCCGGGGCACGCATCCTGCACCTCACGCTGCACCGGGTCGACCAGGGCGCCCACACGATTGAACTGCGCCTGGCCCGTCCCGGGCGGGACGCCTCGCGCATCCTGCCCCTGTTCGAACGCGGTATCCGGGATTTCGACGCGGGCTTCGGCATCGATCTCGTGCGGCTCGAGGCGGTCGAGGTCGCGCGCCTTCCCCCCGAACAGACCAGCCACACGACAAACGCGCGGGCGGACCGGCTCGACGACCTCATCAGCAGGATCGGAACCCGGATCGGCATCGACAATGTGCAGAAATTCCACCCGGTCGACAGCCATATCCCCGAGCGCGCCTTCGCCCTTCGTCCCGCCTCCGCCCCCCGGGAAGGGGATGGCTGGACGACACCCCGCCCGCGCCCGGTACGCATGTTTTCGCCCGAGCCCATCGCCGGTTCGGGACCGCAACCGCCCGGGAGTTTCCGCTGGCGACGTATGTCCTTCACCACGGCCAGGGCAAGCGGACCGGAACGCATCGCTCCGGAATGGTGGCTGGAAAACGAAAGCTGGCACACCGGCCTGCGCGATTACTGGAGGATCAGCACACACGAAGGACGGCGCCTCTGGCTCTTCTACACCCCCCAGCATCCAGGATGGTTCGTGCAAGGGGAATTCCCGTGAGCCTGCCGGATCCCATGGAGCCCGACGCCCCGGTGCAGGGCTACGCCGAGCTGTGCGTGACATCGAACTTCACCTTCCTCACCGGCGCGTCCCATCCGGAGGAACTGGTGTTGCGCGCGGTGGAACTCGGGCTGGAAGCCATGGCTGTCACCGACCGCAACACGCTGGCCGGCGTGGTGAGGGCCTACTCCGCGCTGAAAACCTTGCGCGAGGAAGCCCAGGACGAGTTGCGCGTGCGCTCCAGGCATCGGGTCGACCACAGCTCCCGTCAGGGCAACGCTTCGGCCTCCGACCTGCCAAGGCCGGAAACGGTCCGGCTCCCGAGGCTCATCGTGGGAACCCGTCTCATGCTGCGTGACGACCCGGTCGAATGGCTCGCCCTGCCGACGGACCGGCCGGCCTACCGGCGGCTTTCGCGCCTCCTGACCCTTGGCAAGCAGCGGGCGGGAAAAGGTGACTGCCTGCTCGACCTCGCGGATCTTGAGGCCGGAGCGGAAGGGCTGCTCCTCATTGCACTGCCGCCGCGCGATCCGACCTGCGCAATCGCGCCCGTGCAAGCGCTCTCGCGGCGTTTTCCCGGAAACGTGTTTCTGGGAGCCTCCCCGCGGTACGACGGCTCGGATCAGCCCTGGTTCGATGCCTGCGCCTCCCTTGCACGCCAGGCAGGCGTGCCCATGGTGGCGGTCGGCGACGTGCTCATGCATCACGCGGGACGCCGGCAACTCGCCGACGTACTGACCTGCATGCGGGAGGGCATCACCATCGACCGCATCGGCACCCGCGCGCTGCCCAATGCGGAACGCCGTCTCAAGGGCGCGGCGGAAATGGCCCGGTTTTATCGCAACCACCCCGACGCCTTGCGACGCACGCTCGACATCGCCGCGCGGTGCCGTTTCGACCTGTCCGAACTCGCCCATGAATATCCCGACGAGGCTTCGCGCGACGAGCCCCCGCAGGCCCGTCTCGAACGGCTCGCACACGCAGGCGTCCAGCGCCGGTACCCGGACGGTCCGACGCGGAAGGTTCTCGATCTCCTGGAAAAGGAACTCTCCCTCGTCGCCGAGCTTGAGTACGCCGCCTATTTCCTGACGGTGCACGACATCGTGCAGGAGGCCCGCTCGAGAGGCATCCTGTGCCAGGGGCGCGGGTCCGCGGCCAATTCCATCCTGTGTTACCTGCTCGGGATCACCGACGTCTCGCCGGACATGATCGGCATGGTCGTCGAGCGTTTCATCTCCCGGCATCGCAGGGAGCCCCCCGACATCGACGTCGATTTCGAGCATGAACGCCGCGAGGAGGTGATCCAGTGGATCTACGAGAAATACGGTCGTGACCGGGCGGGCCTTTGCGCCACCGTGATCCACTTCCGCACCCGTGCCGCGATCCGCGAGGTGGGAAAGGTGATGGGGCTCAGTCAGGACATAACCGCAAGCCTTGCCGGCCAGATCTGGGGCATTTCGGACAAGGGGGCGGACCCGGACCATGCGCGCCGGCTGGGTCTCGATCCGCAAAACCGCCGCCTTGCCCAGACCATGCGCCTTATCGGCGAGATCATCGGGTTCCCCCGCCACCTCAGCCAGCATGTGGGCGGATTCGTCATCACACGCGACCGGCTTGACGAACTCTGCCCCATCGAGAACGCCGCGATGGAAGGGCGCACGGTCATCGAGTGGGACAAGGACGACATCGACGCGCTCGGCATTCTCAAGGTCGATGTCCTGTCCCTGGGAATGCTCACCTGCCTCAGGAAGTGCTTTCAGCTTCTGGCCGACCACGAGGAAAGGCATCTCACCCTCGCCACGGTGCCGCAGGAGGACCCGGCAACCTATGACATGCTCTGCCGTGCGGATGCCGTGGGCGTGTTTCAGGTCGAAAGCCGGGCGCAGATGAACTTCCTTCCCCGGATGGAACCCAGGACCTTCTACGATCTCGTCATCGAGGTTGCCATCGTCCGCCCCGGCCCGATCCAAGGCGGCATGGTCAAGCCTTACATCCGGCGGAGGCAGAAGCTGGAGAAACCTGAGCCCTTCGGCCCCGAGCTCGAGGAAGTCACCCGCAAGACACTCGGCGTGCCGCTGTTCCAGGAACAGGCGATGCGGATCGCCGTGGTCGGGGCGGGCTATTCTCCCGAGGAGGCGGACCAACTCCGACGCTCGCTCGCCTCCTTCCGCCGCATGGGAACGATCGACCGGCACCGGGCGCGTTTCGTGAACGGGATGCTGAAGAACGGGTATACCCGCGAAACGGCGGAGGCGTGTTTCTCGCAGATCGAGGGCTTTGCCGACTACGGCTTTCCCGAAAGCCACGCCGCTGCCTTCGCCATGCTCACCTACGTTTCCTCATGGCTCAAATGCCACCATCCGGCAATCTTCGCCTGCGCGCTCCTGAACTCCCAGCCGATGGGTTTCTACGCTCCGGCACAGATCGTTCGCGACGTGCGCGATCATGGCGTGGAGGTGAGGCCCGTCTGCGTGAACGGCAGCGCATGGGACAACACGCTGGAACGCCGGGCGGACGGAACATGGGCGTTACGGCTCGGCTTCCGGCAGATCAAGGGCTTCCGCGAGGAAGAGGCTGGCTGGATCGTGGCGGCGCGCGGAAACGGCTATCCCGATCCGGAAAGCGTCTGGCTGAGGGCCGGCGTCCTGCCGGCCGTGCTCGAACGGCTCGCGGAAGCGGACGCCTTTTCGGGGATGGGTCTCACCCGGCGCGACGCGCTCTGGCAGGTCCGCGCCATCCGGGCTCCCAACCCCCTGCCTCTCTTCTCCGATCCGCTTGACGGCGAAGGCATCCTGGAACCGGAGGTGCGCTTGCCGGCCATGCATGTCGGCGAGGAGGTTGTGGAGGACTATGTCGCAATGCGGCTTACGCTGCGCACCCATCCGATGGGACTTCTGCGCCCTTCGATCCCGGGCCTCACCCCCCACGACCGGCTGGTCGAAACCCCTTGCAGGCGTCTCAGCGTCTGCGGCCTGGTCATCACCCGCCAGCGCCCGGGCACGGCGTCCGGCGTCATCTTCCTGACTCTCGAGGACGAGACCGGCGTTTCCAACATCGTCGTGTGGCCGAAGGTCTACGAGCGCTTCCGCCGCATCGTCATGGGCGGACGGTTGCTGCGCGTTTCCGGGCGAATCGAACGCGAGGGCATCGTCGTTCACGTCATCGCCGACCACATAGAGGACCTGTCCTGCCGCCTTTCCGATCTGGGCCATCCCATGGACGATGCGGTCGGCATCACCCTGCCACAGGCGGACGAGGCGCCACGCCCTCCACGTCCCTCGCCGACGGCCCGCCATCCTCGCGAGCAGGCCCGCAGGCTCTTTCCCAGCCGGGATTTCCATTGACCGGGAAGCATCAAGGGGCGGAGCCCGGCGGCTCCGCCCCTTCCCGTCACCTCAGCCCGAAACGATGGTGCCGGGCAGCGTGCCCGCGAGCATGGTCTCATCTGGCCGGAAATGAATGACGGAGCGGATCGACTTGCCCGCATGCAGCAGATCGAAGGCGGTGTTGATCTGCTCGTGGGTCATGTTGTGCGTGATGTAGGGATCGACGTCAAAATCGCCGCGAAGCCACTCGTCGACCATGCCCGGAAGCTGGCTGCGCCCCAGCACGCCGCCGAAGGCCGACCCGCGCCAGACCCGGCCCGTCACGAGCTGGAACGGCCGCGTGGAGATCTCCTCGCCCGCGCCGGCCACGCCAATCACCGTGCACTCACCCCATCCCTTGTGACAGCACTCGAGGGCGGCACGCATCACATTGACGTTGCCGATGCATTCGAAGGAATAGTCCACGCCGCCGTCGGTCATCTCCACGATGACCTCCTGGATCGGCTGGGAGAAGTCAGCGGGATTGATGCACTCGCTTGCCCCCAGGGCCCGGGCCAGCGCGAACTTGTTCGGGTTCGTGTCGATCCCGATGATCCGGCTGGCACCGACCATCCTTGCCCCTTGGATCACGGCCATGCCGACCGCGCCAAGGCCAAAGACGGCGACGGTCGCGCCCGGCTCGACCTTCGCGGTGTTGCGCACCGCACCCATCCCGGTCGGAACGGCGCAGCCCATCACGCTGGCCTTGGCAAGCGGCGCCTCCTTCGAGATCCTGGCCACCGCGATTTCCGGCAGCACCGTGTACTCGCTGAAGGTGCTCGTGCCCATGTAGTGATGGATCATCTTGCCCTTGTAGGAGAACCGCGAGGTGCCGTCGGGCATGACGCCCTGCCCCTGCGTCTTGCGGATCGTCTGGCACAGATTGGTCTTTCCCGACCTGATGTAGGGGCAGTCGGGATCCTCGGGCGTATAAAGGGGGATCACGTGATCGCCGACGGAAACCGAGGTCACGCCGCGCCCGACCTCCTCGACGATACCGACGCCCTCATGCCCGAGAACGGCCGGGAACAGCCCTTCAGGATCGCGTCCCGACAGGGTGAACATGTCCGTATGGCAAAGGCTCGTGGTGACGATGCGAACCAGCACCTCTCCGTCCCTGGGCCCCTCGAGGTCGATCTCCTCGATCTCCAGCGGACGGTTCGGCTCCCAAGCGATTGCAGCACGCGTTTTCAAGATCTTGCTCCTTCTCTACACATTGAAGGGCAAGTTATCTTATAACACCCAGGCGCCGAAGAAGGACGACCGGTCAGATCCGGCCAAATGACACACCAACCCGGCCTGCGAAGGACCAAGCGATGACGCGGAGCATGACGGCCACACGGCAATCGACGGATCGGACCCACCGCGTCCACCTCGTGCTTTATCCGGGCTTCAAGGCGCTCGAGGCCGTGGGCCCCTTGAGCGTGATGAGCTACGCCAATCAGCACCTGCGCGCGGCCGGCCATGCCGGCGGCTATGACGTGACCATCATGGCGAGCGCCCCCGGCCCCGTGCGGTCCGACACGCTCATGTCGCTCGAAGCCTCCGCCTCGCTTTCAGACGAGACCGCGCTCGGCACCGTGTTCATCGTGGGCGCGGCGGACATCGAGGCGGCACTCGGCCGAGAACCGCGTCTCGTGGACTGGTGCCGACGCCGTGCGTTCGAGGCGGAAAGGTTCGCGGCACTTTGCACCGGCAGCTTCTTTCTTGCCGCGGCCGGCGTTCTGGATGGCAAGAGGGCGGCCACCCACTGGAACTACGCCCAGCGCCTGCAGGCACTGTTTCCCGGACTTCAGGTGGATGCGGACGCGATCTTCGTTCAGGACGGCAACCTCTGGACATCCGCGGGCGTGACGGCGGCGATCGACCTCGCGCTCGCCTTTGTCGAGCATGACTTCGGGCGCGACATCGCGCTGCGGGTGGCGCGCGACATGGTGATGTATCTCAAGCGCCCCGGCGGCCAGTCACAGTTCAGCACCGTCCTGACCACCCAGATGACGGGCTCGGTCGGCATGCGCGACATCCAGACATGGATGGGCGCGAACCTCGACCGGCGCATCACCCTGGAAGACATGGCCGCCAGGGCCGGAATGAGCGTCAGAAGCTTCACCCGCGCCTTCGCGGCGGAACTTGGCGTGTCTCCCATGGTCCATCTCGAGCAGCTGCGATGCGAGCGGGCGAAAACCCTGCTTCTCGACACCGACCTGCCCATGAAGAATGTGGCCTTCCGCGCGGGCTTCAGCTCCGACGAACAGATGAGGAAGGTGTTTCGCCGGCGCTTCGCCCTGACGCCCAGGGACTACCGCGAGCGCTTCAAGACAACACAGGTAACGCCGGCGCCAGCCGCCACCCCGGCCGCCTGAAGCACGCCCGACACGGACTCGGCCGTTGGCCGCTTCCCGAAACGGCGATAGTTTGCCCGATATCGCAAGATCCGAAGCTGAAAGGCCCAAACGGGACCGCTTCCGGCCTCGAAGAACGAGAAAGCAATACGTGAAGCGACTTGTAATATACTGCCCGGGATATGACCTGCGCCCGACAAGTCAGAGCGTGCGGCTTGTTTTTTCAGAATTCGAGACGTTTCTGAAAATCCGGAAGCTGGACGGACAGCTTTCCGATTTCCATGATGGCCTCGCTCCCGGCAAATCCACCGCTACCTGGGCGGGCCATGTGGACTGGCCCGAAGGACCGGTCGATACCCGGTTCGTGCAACTCGGCTGGCGGGACGTGATGAAGCCCGACTTCGCCCGGCCGTGGCTGCGCACGCTGAAGGATGCGCTCCGCTCCTCGCTCCTCTACGCGCGCGCCGGTGGCTACACCGCCACATTGAAGAGCAACTGGGGGCACGGTCTCTTCTGCCTGTATCCCGTTATCGGGATCGTTCTGTATCTCCTGGCGTCGGTCCTGCCACCGATCCTTCTGGCGCCTGCCATTCTTGCGCATGCAGGTGCGGCCGTTTCCAACGATGTCCTCTCGAGCGCCTTCGCCTGGGGAGTGTTTCTGTGTGCCGGCAGCCTCTGGCTGGCAGCCGTTTACGCCTTCGTCCGCTGGCTGGAGCCGAAAAGCTACTTCCGCTATCTCGTCAACAGCTGGCACTTCATGGCCCGGCTCGCAAAAGGCGAGCATGCCGAGATGCAGGCGCGGATCGAGGAATTCGCCGATTGCATCGTGGACCTGGAGGCGGGGGCGGAGGAAGACGAGGAACTCGTTTTCGTGTCGCACAGCTGCGGCACATTCGTCGCGATCTACGTTCTCGCCGCCGTCTTGCGTCGCAATCCGGACATCGTCCGGCGTCCCGGCGGATTTGCCTTCGTCACGCTCGGCCCCGCCTTTGACTGCCTGGGCGGTTTCGGAGCGGACGGCGGCTTCGGCCGGGCGATGAAGACCGTCGCGCGGTCCGGCGTCGACTGGACGGATCTCTACGCACCACATGATTTCCTGTGCGGCGGCCGAACGTCTCCCGTCGAACGATATGCCTGGCCGGCCTGCGCGGGCGAAAGCCTGCCCGAGCCGCGTCGATTCAGCGTGCGCGTGCCCGACAGGCTGTCACCCAAGGACTTTCGCTACCTGCGCTTCCGCTATTTCCAGCTGCACTTCTGCTATTTCCTGACAACGGTCCGCCCGGGGCTCTTCGACCTCTATCGCCTTGCGCTCGGCCCGAGACCGGCACGTCTCCAGCTTGAGTCGTGGCAAAGACGCGCGGAAGACTAGGCGCGATCCGCACAGGATTTCCGGGATGCGGATTGGCGACCGGCGGCTGACAGACACTCTCGCGTGTCGGTCAGCCGCCGGCAGGGATCAGGAAACCCCGCCGATACACAGGTACTTCAGCTCGAGGTAGTCCTCCACGCCGTGACGGGAGCCCTCGCGGCCGAGCCCGGACTGCTTGATCCCACCAAACGGCGCGACCTCGGTCGAAATCAGGCCGGTGTTGATGCCGACCATTCCCGACTCCAGCGCCTCCGCGACCCGCCAGATGCGGGCCATGTCACGGCTGTAGAAATACGAGGCGAGACCGAACTCGGTATCATTGGCGAGCCCGATGACCTCGCCCTCGTCCTCGAAGCGAAAGAGCGGCGCCACGGGGCCGAAGGTTTCCTCGCGGGCGACCTTCATCTCGGTGGTGACACCGGTGAGAACCGTCGGGCGATAAAAGGTCCCGCCGAGATCCGAACGGCTTCCGCCCTCAAGCACTTGGGCACCCTTTTCCAGCGCGTCGGCCACATGGTCCTCGACCTTCGCGAGCGCCGCGTCGCTGATGAGCGGACCGACGGTCACGCCCTCGGCAAAGCCGTCACCGACCTTCATGGCGCGGACCTTCTCCGCCAGCTTCTCCGCGAAGCGATCGTAGATGCCCGACTGGACGTAGATCCGGTTGGCGCACACGCAGGTCTGGCCGCCATTGCGGTATTTGGCGATCAGCGCGCCCTCGACCGCCGCGTCCACATCCGCATCGTCGAAAACGATGAAGGGAGCGTTGCCGCCGAGTTCCAGCGACATCTTCTTGATGGTGTCGGAACACTGGCGCATCAGGATACGACCGACGCGGGTCGAACCGGTGAAGGTGATCTTGGAGACCTTCGGATTGGCACAGAGCTCCGCGCCGACGCCCGCGGAATCCGACGAGGGAACCACGTTGAAGATCCCGGCCGGGACACCGGCACGCTCTGCCAGGACAGCCATCGCCAGTGCCGACAGGGGCGTCAGCTCCGCCGGGCGGGCAACGAAGGAACAGCCAACGGCGAGCGCCGGGGCAACCTTGCGCGCGATCATTGCATTTGGAAAATTCCAGGGCGTGATCGACCCGACGACGCCAACCGGCTGCCGGATCACGACGATGCGCTTGTCCTGCTGGTGACCGGGGATCGTCTCGCCGTAGATGCGTTTCGCCTCCTCCGAGAACCACTCGATGAAGGAGGCGCCATAGAGGATCTCACCGCGTGCCTCCGGCCAGGGCTTGCCCATCTCGGCGGTCAGGATGGTGGCAAGGTCGTCCGCGTTCTCGATCATGAGATCGAACCAGCGACGCAGGACCGCCGCACGCTCCTTGCCGGTGAGCGCCGCCCAGCCGGGCTGCGCCGCGTGGGCGGCATCCACCGCCCGGGCGGTATCCTGCGGTGTGAGATCCGCAACCTCGGCGACCAGTTCCCCGGTTGCGGGATTGCGGACGGGAAAGGTCTTCCCGGTCTCGATCCAGGCTCCGTCGACATAAGCCCGTGTCTCGAGCAGGGACGGATCCTTCAGGGTCAGCTGGGCGTTTTCCATGCCATCTCCCGTTTGCGTTTTCGATGCGACCGCCGATCGCGGTCAGATTCCCAGATAGGCCTTGCGGATGCGGTCGTCATGGAGGAGGTCCTTCGCGGCCCCCTCGATCTCGATGACGCCCGAGGCCATGACGTAGGCGCGTTCAGCGCTATGGAGAGCAAGTGAAACATTCTGTTCCACCAGCAGGACTGTAACGCCCGACTGGTGAATGTCGAGGAAGCGCTGGTGCATTTCCTCCACCACCAGCGGAGCAAGCCCGAGGCTGGGTTCATCGAGGATCAGCAGCTTGGGGTCCAGCATCATGCCCCGCCCGACGGCCACCATCTGCTGCTCACCGCCCGACATCGAACCGGCAAGCTGGGTTCTGCGCTCCCTCAGCCGCGGGAAAAGCTCGTAGACCCGTTCGAGCGCATGATGGGCATGGGCCGGGTTCGCATGCGAATAGGCCCCCATCTTCAGGTTTTCCTCGACCGTCATTTCGGGGAACACGTGTCGCCCCTCGGGCACATGGGCGATGCCGAGGCCGGCAATCTCATGCGCCTTCAGCCGCGTCAGGTCCTCTCCCTCGAAGGCGATCCGGCCCTCGCATCTGGGCAGGAGCCCGGAGATGGCGCGCAGGAGCGTACTCTTGCCGGCCGTGTTCGCGCCGATCACTGCCACGAACTCGTTGCGATCAACCTTCAGCGACACGTCGTGAAGGACCGGCTGGGCGCCATAGCCCGCCGTCAGCCCGGCGATTTCAAGAAGCGCGTCGCGTCCGTTTGCGGATGCCGACATCAGTGCCCCTCCCCTTCGGTCGAGAAATTCGCCCCCAGATAGGCGTCGAGCACCTTCCTGTCGCTGGCGATCTGTTCGGGAGTTCCATCGGCGATCATCTCGCCGAAGTTCAGCACGACAAGCCGCTCGCAAAGCTTCATGACGGCCTTCATGTGATGCTCCACCACGATAAAGGTCATGCCCTCGTCGCGCAGGCCCCGCACCAGATCGATGATCTCCTCCATCTCCGCGGGCGTGAGCGCGGCCATGACCTCGTCAAGCAGGAGGAGCTTTGGCGAGGTGCAAAGGGCACGGGCCACCTCCACGCGCGCCCGTTCGGGGAAGGAAAGGTCCCCCGCCTTCTTGTCCGCGATGGCGCCTATGCCGACCCGTTCGAGGGTTTCCACCGCGAACGCGCGCGCATCCGACAGGCTCCGGTTGACGAGGCCGCCGGTCACGACGTTGTCCAGCACGGTCGATTCCGCGAAGAGCGCCACGTTCTGGAAGGTCTTGGTGAGGCCCGCCGCCGCGATGCGGTGGGGCTTCAGCCCTCCGATGGGCTTTCCGTCGAAGATCACCTCCCCCGAACTTGGCGGATAGATGCCCACCAGAACGTTGAAGAGCGTGGTCTTGCCGGCACCATTCGGGCCGATGAGGCCGATGATCTCTCCGGGCGCGACGGAAAACGTGATTTCGGAGTTCGCCACCAGGCCACCAAAGCGACGGGTGACGTTTCGAACATCAAGGAGCGGTCGGGTCATGTGCGCTGCCTCCCGATGAACCTGTCACGCAGGGACTCGAACAGCGAGATCAGGCCGCGCGGATTGAGAAGGATGACGACGATCAGGAGGACACCATAGGCGAACTGCGAGAGGCCCGCGATCGAGTTGCCGAGATAGGAGTTGGCCATCTCCTCCAGCGGGATGATGACGAATGCCCCGACCCAGGGACCGAACAGCCTGCCCGCTCCGCCAAGGATCACGATCAGCGCCATCTTCACCGAGATCGTGGCCACACCGAAGATCGTGTCGGGATCGAAGAAGAACTGGAACTGGGCGTAGAGCGTGCCCAGTGCCGCCGTCAGAACGGCGGAGAGAAGCGACGCGTAGAGCTTCACCCGGTAGGTGTCGACGCCGATGACCTCCGCCGCCGTCTCGTTCTCCTTGATCGCCCGGAGCCTGAAGCCGAAAGCCGATGTCTGCACCAGCCAGAAGACGAGCGACACGAGAAGAACCGCTCCAAGGAACAGGTAGTAGTTGGGCAGAACGGTCTGGAACTGCAGTGCCCAGATGCCCGCGTCGGGACGATATGGAACCGAAATGCCGACCGGCCCGCCGGTGACACTGCTCCAGGAGTTGGCGACGACGCGCGCCACCTCTCCGGCCGCAAGTGTCGCAAGCGCGAAGTAATGTCCCTTGAGACGCAGCGTCGGCACGGACAGCACAAGGGCGAAAAGGGCGGCAAGCACCATGCCGACAACCGCTCCCAGGATCGGCGAGATGCCGAAGGAGCCGAACAGGATGGTCGAACTGTAGGCGCCGATGCCGAAATAGGCCGCGTGACCGAGCGAGATCTGGTTCGCGAGCCCGCCAACGATGTTCCAGGCCTGGCCCATGGCACAGAACAGCAACATCAGGCACAGGATGCGGAGCGTGTAGCCGAAGGGATCGAGCCCGAGCGGCGCGACGATCAGCAGCACGATGACGGCCGCAAGGGCCGCGAGTGAGAAAGTGTTTGTCCGGGTCATGAGCGCCTCCGGGCAACGATGCCTTCAGGGCGCAGGGCGAGCACGAGGATGAAGACCACGAACAGCGCCAGGTTCTGAAGCTGGATCGGCATGAACAGGGCGGAAACGGACTGGATCACGCCCACCGCGATACCGCCGATGATCGCGCCCGTGACCGAACCGAGCCCTCCGAGCACGACGACGGTGAACAGGAGCACGGCGTAGCTGGAGCCCACGGCCGGAGACGCCGTGATGTAGGGAAGCACCACGGATCCGCCGAAGGCGGTGGTGCCGACACCCAGTCCGAAGGCGACCGCATACATCAGGTCCGTGTTCACACCCATCAGCTTGGCGGCCATGGGATCCTGCGATGTCGCACGCATGGCCGTGCCGAAACGGGTCCTGTTGAGGAACAGCCAGACGGCCCCTCCCGACAGCAGCGCCATGATGAACGCATACAGCTTGTCCATCCCGATCAGCACCCGTTCCGCGCCATAGGTGAAGAGCGTCAGGGACTGGGTCTGGTAAGGCGTCGTGACCGAACGATACTCGGCACCCATGATCATCAGCGCCGCGTTTTCGAGCGCGAACAGCATGCCGACGGTCAGGAAGATCTGCGCCACCTGCGGCGCGCCGAGAACCGGGCGGATCAGCACGCGCTGCACCACCATTCCGAAACCGAAGGTGACCGCGAGAGCGATGAACGCGCCGAACAGCGGATCAATGCCCAGGAAATGCCAGCAGAGCCAGCCAATGAACATGCCGATCATCATGAATTCCGCATGCGCGAAGTTCACGATGTGCATGACGCCGAAGACGAGACTGAGACCGATGGCGAGCACCGCGTAGACGCCGCCGATCATGATCCCGTCCACCAAAGTCTGAAGCAGGATGATCAGGTATTCCATTATCCCCTCACAAGGTTTGCCGGGAGGGTGCTCCCCTCCCGGCTGCCTGCGCGCCCCAAGGGCCGGAGGTCGGGATCAGAGGCTGTGCCAGACCACGTCGGCCTTGGCATATTCCGACGGCGCGACGGTCACGAGCTCGTCACCGCGCCACTGCACCATCATCGGCACGGCATGAGTGTTGAGGCCCGTCTCGTCGAACTTGATCTTTCCGCCGGACATGACCGTGGCCCAGCCCTGGTCGAAGGTCTCGGACGCGATCACATCGCGGATCTGGCGTGGATCGGCGGCTCCCGTGCTTTCAAGGGCGGCCGCCAGAACACCCATGCAGGCGGCGTTCTCCTGGGCCTCGTGGACCATGAAGTAGCCGAAGCGCTCGCGGAACCGGTCGGTATACTCGGGCGCCTGGTCATAGGCCGCGGGCGAGATCGACAGCACGTCGTCGGCGAGTTCACCCAGTCCCTTGCGGAAGTCGGGGATGATGTAGCCGGCGGCGCCGCCGATCGTCGGCAGGTTGATGCCCTGCTGGCGCATGTTGCGGATGATCAGCAGGCTGTCGTTCAGGTAGGACACCGGGAAGACGGCCTGGGCATCGGTGCGGCGCAGCTGGTTGATGAGCGGCGAAACGTCGGTGATGCCGAGCGGGTAGGCCTCGTCCATGACGACTTCCACGCCATGCTTCTTGGCCGACTCGCGAAGTCCCTTGGCCTGCGAGGTACCGTAGGCGGTGTCCTCGTACATGATCGCGATCTTGGTGATCTCGTCGCCCGCCTTGCGCGCAAGATCCAGCGTATGGGTGATCGTGGCATCGCCGAGCTGGGAAGCCTTCGACACCACCTGGAAGATGTTGCGGAAGCCGCGGCCCGTCACCTGGTCGGAGAAGGACATGGTGAGAAGCGGAACGCCGCGCCGCTCGGTCACCTCGGAAATCGCAAGCGTCAGCGACGAGGCGAAGGCGCCGAGCACCGCGCAGACACCGTCCTGCGACATCATGCGCTGCGCCACCGTCGCCGCCTGGGTCGGGTTCGAGGTCGCGTCGGAGACGATGAGGTTGATCTTCGCCCCGCCCATGGACTTGATGCCACCGGCCGCATTGATCTCGTCGGCGACGAGCTGGATGCCATTGCGCGAATTGATGCCGAACTGGGCGTTCGCGCCCGAAAGCGGCTGGATGACGCCGACATTGACGGTATCGGCCGCAAACCCGCGACGCGCATAGAAGGGCATGGTGAGGGCGGTCGCCGTCCCTGCCGCAAGCACCTGCCGACGCGACAGGCTCAGTTTCGGAGTGGTCTTTTCACCGGACATATCGTTTCCTCCCGGGGTTGTGCCCGGCCGAGCGGCCGGGCGGTCGCTCAAGTCAGATTCCCATTTCGTCGAAGACTTCCTGGGCCGTGCGGAAGCTGTCGATGCCGGCCGGAACACCGCAGTAGATCGCGACCTGCAGCATGATCTCGCGGATCTCTTCCTTGGTGAGACCGTTGTTGATCGCGCCACGCACGTGCAGGCGAAGCTCGTGGCTGCGGCCGAGCGCCGAGATCATGCCGAGGTTGAGGATGGAGCGCTCGCGACGCTCGAGGCCCGGACGGTTCCAGACATCGCCCCAGCAATACTCGGTGACGAGCTGCTGCATCGGCCAGTTGTAGTCGGTCGCCTTGTTGACGGAGGCGTTGACATAGTCATCTCCCAGCACCTCGCGACGGGTCTTGAGGCCGGCCTCGAAACGCTCTCCGGCCGGAGTGCCGTCGGGACGCTTGGTCGTCGTGCTCATGTCTTCTTCCTTCAGTTGCTTGCAGTTGAAGTTTGTTCGCCGCCCCCTTGCGCGACATGCGCCAGGGCCTCGTCCAGATAGACGGCGAAAAGATCCGGGTGCTCGGTCATGGGAAAGTGGCCGAGGTCGGGCATCACGATCTGCCGGGCTCCGGGCATGAGGGCGAGCAGTCGCGCGCCGTCTTCCGGAGTGGCGGAATAGTCGTAGGCGCCGGACAGCAGCACGACGGGAAGCCGCCGCGCATCGATACGCGGCGCGATCTCCGCCCCGTCGAACTCAAGGGAATAGAAGGCGAGATCCGCCTGATAGATGCCCGGCCCGCCTTGCGAATAGATCCAGGAGGCACGGCGCCGGTATCCTTCCGGAGAGGTCGGCGCCATGAGCCCGCGCACGAAGGCTCCGTTGTGAAGCCCGGCGTGGACGGAAACGTCGTTCTGCCCGCGGTTGATACGTCCACTGGCGCGAAACGGCGGCTCCAACGGAAGCACCCCGCACAGAAGCTCCGGCGAACGGGCGGCACAGAGAAGCGTCACAGCCGCCCCCATGGAACAGCCGGCCAGGATCGCCGGCCGCCCCACGACCTGCGAAAGATACGCCTTCACCCAGTCGAGGTAGCGCTCGCCCGTCAGGTTGTAGGCGCTGCCATCCCATCCAAGCGGCGGCAGCGAAAGCCCGTGAAAGGGCATGTCGGGAGCGTGCATCTCATGATTTTCGCCGAGGTCGAGGTCCGCAAGCTGGGCCTCGAACTGGCGCGCGTCGGCACCGGCGGTGTGCAGGAAAACGATAGGCGTTGCGCCCGGGCGACCGGAAACCTGGGTGTGGATCTCGACCCCGCCTTCCGCGCAGTCGAGCCGGACCCTCCGCCCAGCAATGCGGCCGGGGTTCCGGCGACGGGGCGCGGCGGGCGCTTCGGGAGCGGCGAGCGCGATTTCAAAGACCCGCTCGAGCGCGGACCTCGCCCGGGCAACGACCAGATCCTCTCCCTCGAGCCTCACATCCGCATTGGCGATCTGAAGTGCGGTGAACCCCTGGTGACGCGGCGGTGGCGGCACCTCGAGCATCCGCTGCAGGACACCCTGCCCCAGCTCCAGTTCCAGGTCGGCCGCAACAGTTGCTCCCGCGTGCCGGAGCGCTCCGTCCTCCAGGTGCACGACAGCACGCTCGCCACCGCTGCACAGTGCCAGCCTGCAAGACAGGCCCGGGGAAAGACGAGCAAGTTCGCCGTCGCCGGACGCGGCGAGCAGACGCGCGACCAGCTCGTGGAGCGGATCAGCCACGATGCGCACCCGCATCGACGTGACGATAGATCTCGGTGTGGTCGGCCCCCTGCTGCAGGTCGTTTTCCGCCGCCTGCCACGCCTCGGCCGTCTGGGCGAGAAGCTGCATCTTCAGCCCGAGACCCTCGGCGAGACCGGCGGCGATGCCGATGTCCTTTGCCATCAGCGACAGGTCGAAGCCCGAGTTGAAGGCGCCGGAAAGCATGAAGCGCTTCACCTTGTTCTCGGTGGTGTTGTTGCGCCCCGTCGAGGCATTGAGGATGTCCGTAATCACGGCCTCGTCGAGACCGAAGTCCCGCCCGACGATCAGCGCCTCGGCTGCAGCAAGGGCTCCCGCGGCCGAAACGTAGTTGTTCAGCACCTTGACGACGTGTCCCGCTCCAAGCTTTCCGGCCGGGAAGATACGGTCGCCCATGGCTTCCAGAACCGGACGCGCCCGCTCGATATCCTCGCCGCCGACCATGATCGCCAGCGTTCCGTCGATCGCTTTCGAGACACCACCGGAGACGGGCGCGTCGACAAGCGACATGCCGCGTGCAGAGAGCTTTTCGGCGAGCTTCAGCGTGTCGGCGGGCACGGAGGAACTCATGTCGATGACGAGGGCACCGGGCGCCGCCTCGGCGAGTGCGTCCTCCTCGCCAACCAGACACGAGGCGACAATGGCCGAGGTCGGCAGCATGGTGATGACGACGCCCGCCCCGGCGGCGGCTTCCCTGGCACTGCCGGCCGTCTTTCCGCCGGCGTCTGCAAAGCTCGCACACGCAGCCTCGGACCGGTCATAGCCGATCACCTCGAAACCGGCCGCGACCAGGTTCTTCGCCATGGGAAGCCCCATCCGTCCAAGCCCGATGAATGCAACTGACGGAGTGTTTCCCGACTGCGTGGCCATGCCTGCGTCTCCCTGACTGCGTGTCTCTGCACAACTGACAGGGGTGGCATTAGCAGATTATCAGACAATCTGTCAATTGACGCTAAAAGGCTTGCGCTGGCCGCGAAATCGCGACCGCACCGGGCCGGGAACACAACGGAATCTCCGGTCGGAGGGCAGTGAGAGGGGGCTAAACGGGGCGGGATGGTGCCGGGACCGGCAACGGGTCGGCACACGCCGGACATGACCGCCCGTTACCGGAAGGGCGGCCGGTCTTCATGTCCCGAGGGGGAGTGCTTCCGACTAGACGCGCCGGTTCAGGCCAGTTCCTGCGCGCTGAGGATCTGCAGCGCGATCTTGCTGCTCTCCTCGACGTGCAGAATGCTCGCCCGGCGCGCCCGCTCTGAATCGCGCGCACAGATCGCGTCGGTAATGTCGCGAATTTCCTCGACGCTCCTGGGCAGGCGATCCGGCTGGGTCATGGTGGTCGCCCGCAACATCGAGACCCTGTTGTGGAGCGACGTCAGCATGTCCTCGACATAGATGTTCCTCGCCCCCTTTATGAGGCACCGGTAGAATTCGGCCTTGCGCGCGACGAGTTGCTCGGTCGGAGCCTGACCGGACGCCGCGGCCGCAAAGGCCTCGCACGCGTCCTTCAAGCGATCGAGTTCATCGTCACGCCCCTTGAGGGCGAACTCGGCACCGCAGAACCCTTCCAGAAGCGCACGCAGCTGATAAAGCTGACGAGCCTCCTCAGGCGACACCTTGGTCACGACCGGTCCGCGATGCGGCTCGGTTCTGATCAGCCCTTCGGCTTCCAGTTGACGCAGTGCCTCTCTCACGGATGTACGCCCGACCTCAAGCGCCTCGCAAAGCTCGCGCTCGACCAGCCGGTCTCCGGGTTTGAAATGGCCCGTCGCAATCAGCTCCCGGAGCTTTTCTTCCACGAGATGGCGAATGGTCGCCCGCTGCTTCGAGATTTTCAGTCCCGGCTGATTCATGAATTCCACGTCCCCAGATCAATCACATCTCGCGGGAGTTGCGCTTTCCCTGCGTAGCACATCCGGCTGCGGCGCGCCCGGGTTGGACTCTCTACGCCGTGATGAGTATAGGTCTTACCTGACAGATTGTCAGACAACCACTCAATTCCCTCTCCCCCGCAGGGTCTTGCGGGGAAAACCCGGAGCTCTCCCATGACAGGTTCGACCCGTCGCGAAGTCCCCGCAACGGCACAATGGGAGGTGCTTGCCCTGCGCTATGCCACGAAGGGACTTCCGGCGGCGCAGGCGCTTCTGGACCCGGATCCGCACGAGGCCGAATCCCGTCTCGACTACTTCGTATGGCTTTGCCGGGACGGGAAACGGAACGTGCTCGTCGATACCGGCTTCGACCGCGAGGAAGGCGCCTCTCGCCAGCGTGTCATGCGCATTCATCCCGTCGATGCGCTGCGCCGGGTTGGCGTGGAGCCGGAAGAAATCACCGACGTCTTCATCACGCACCTCCACTACGACCACGCGGGCAACCTGCGCCATTTCCCCAATGCCACGCTTCACCTCCAGGACGCGGAAATGGCCTATGCGACGGGCCGCTGCATGTGCCACGCGCGGATGCGCAAGCCCTTCGCGGTGGAGGACGTCAAGACGGCGGTCGAGATGGTCTACCGGGACCGGGTGCTGTTCCACGAGGGGGACTACACCCTGTTTCCCGGCCTGCGGGCAAAGCTCGTGGGCGGCCACTCCAAGGGCCTGCAGATGCTGGTCGTGGATGGCGAAAGTCCGCTCGTCATCGCGTCCGACGCCCTGCACCTCAGGAGGTACCTGACGGACGGACAGATCTTTCCGGTCTTCGGCGACTACCTCGAGACGGTCGAGGGCTACCGCATGCTGCACGAACTGATCGACGCGGGCGCGGAGATCCTGCCAGGCCACGATCCGGATGTTGTGACCCTCTATCCCCGCATCGAGAACGACTGGGAAGACGCGGTCATCGTGCGCAGGCGGGCGGCCCAGCAGACCTGAGGTACAGCGAGGGCATGGCGTTCTGGAAGAACATTCAAAGCAAGGGGAGAACTGGTAGCGGAGGAGGGACTCGAACCCCCGACACGCGGATTATGATTCCGTCCCGCATTTCCCCGAAAGCTCAACAGCTATAAGACCTTAGGTATCCCTC
>MDTG01092230.1_pt1 | contig 49524 bp, 49 predicted proteins | sample 811421 | NCBI WGS metagenome assembly MDTG01 (sample SAMN05326645, study PRJNA326480) | marine metagenome | isolation source: seawater | place: Pacific Ocean: South East | collected 2011 | reverse complement strand
TTAACTGAAACTGTATTAATGGGTAATCTAGCGATTAGATCAGCGCTACTTCACGAAAAAGTTGATAACAGATATAACTTTCCTGGAAGAAGAAAAAAACTTCTATGGGATGGGGAAAATATGAAAATTACAAATTTTGAAATGGCTAACCAATTCATTAAAAGAGACTACAGAAAAGGCTGGTAAACTAACAATATTTTATGACACAAAAAACAGTAGAGGAAGCGATTAATTATCGTAGATCCGTTCGAATCTATGACCCTGAAAAAAAAATAGATAGTGCACTTGTAAAAAAGTGTATTTATCAAGCTTCATTTGCTCCAAATAGCAGCAATATGCAGCTTTGGGAATTCTATCACATCACCTCCAAGGAAACCATTCAAAAAATAGCGCCTTTGTGTTTTAATCAAAACGCGGCAAGAACAGCGCAAGAATTGGTGGTTTTTGTAACTCGTAAAGATTTATGGAAAAAAAGAAAAAACTCAAACTTACAAATGATTGATGCTATTTTTCCACCAAAACCAAAGTCTGAACAAAGTAGTAGAGAAAAGGTAAGTAGAAATTACTATGGGAAATTAATCCCATTTGCCTACAGTGATTTTTTAGGAATTTTTGGGTTTTTAAAATATCTAATGATTTTAGTAATCGGGCTTTTTAAACCTATTTTTAGAGAAGTTAGAAATAGCGACATGAGGATTGTTGCTCATAAAACCTGTGCCCTAGCAGCAGAAAATTTTATGCTAAGCATGGCTGCTGAAGGCTATGATACTTGCCCAATGGAGGGCTCTGACACCTGGAGAGTAAAGAAAGTCTTAAACTTGCCACGAGGTGCGGAAATAAATATGATTGTTTCTTGTGGCATTAGAAAACCAGAGGGTGTCTATGGGGAACGCTTTAGAATTCCTTTTGAAGAAGTTTATAAAGAAGTTTAATTTTCTTTTCTCTTAAAGATTAATCGATTTTCACTCTTTAAAATCTCGGATGGATTCAATTCCATTTTTATAAAATCACCTTTCAAGTATTTTTGAGCCTGATCTTTATAATATGGACTAAATACATTTCCAGATTGTCCTGTTGGAATGATGCTTAACCCATTTTCTACATCTGAAAAATCTACAACTCTTCGAGTAGATGGTCCTGCAGTAACTTTATAAAACCCAGTACTATCTAGTTTAAAAATTTGGTTATTAATCACTTCGTTTCCTCCAGTAGTTCTAAAAGGACCTACATTAAAAAAATCTCTTAAGACCCCACCAGCTTTTCCAATGGCATGTTCGTGCTCTACAGAAATAACTCGACTCCAATTCCATTTATTTACATCATCTCCTAATTGTTTTTTCAAAAAAGCTATGCTGTTTTTATACGACCTCAAAATGATTTCTTGTTTCGTTTCTACTACATCTTTTGTTTCAATATTATCCCACCAAACAGATTGTTCCCTTGCTATTTGAACTGGCAATACCTGATCTTGAAGTTGTGAATTTATAAAGAGATTAAAGGCATCCCCTATTTCATCTTTATAAGTATTCTTGAGAAATTCAAATAAAAACCGATTATAGATTGTAGGGCCAACTGATGTCATCAAGTATTCTCCTTCCCATTTTTTTAATGTTTCATACGCTTTAATTTCCGAATCACTTAACTCATTTTTAGATAAAAATGACAGTAAATCTCTTGCAAAAACATGATCTAAAGATGACGTAACGTCAAACAACATTTCCGCAACATCTCCTTTGGTAAAATCATCTTTTGCTTCCAATAGCGTAACAATTCTTTTTGATCTATTTTCTGGTTGATAATATCCTGGATACAATTTCCCTCGAACAGAATCTGGCTGATGATTCGCAGAATATACATAATTCCATTTAGGATTTATTGCCTTTGGATTCTCTTCAAAATCTAACACCTCAATAATTTCATCTTCTCCAGAAGCACCATTCAGATACGTTTTAGAGGACAAACCCTCTCTTAATTGGTATAATTTTGCAGACGCAAACCAAGCAATATTGTCTTGACTATCGCCATACATTACATTTAGTCCGGGAGCATGAATTTTACTAACAGATACTTTAAAATCTTCCAACGATTCAGCATGAGTCATCCCATAAGAAACATCTAACATCTCGTTTTTTAATTTTGTGTAAATCCAATTCATAGCAATTGGCTGGTCTTCATCAATATGTTTGATCAAACCATTCATTATTGGGCCATGTTGGCTAATTTTTACTTGGAAAGTAGTATCGGCTGCATCTTTAATCTTGATAGTTTTTGTTAAAACCTCATATTTTTTAAAACCCTCTTTTGTTTTGTATTCAGAGGAATTATCAGGATTACTTTCTTCAGCATAAAAATTTAAGTCATCATTTGCCAACATAGTTAAACCATAAGCATAATTTCTATTATGACCCAAAAGTGGATAAGGCATTAATGCTAAATTAAAACCATACATTTCAAAATCTGGTGTTTTAATATGATTTTGATACCAAACAGAGGGTTGTGAAAACCCGATGTGAGGATCGTTAGCAAAAATAACTTTTCCGTTTTTTGTTTTATCTGCTCCAATAACCCAGGAATTACTTCCAATTAATGGAGAGACTGGCATTTTATCCATAATAAGACTCACGCTTTTTGAAAATTTCGCATGTATTTTGGAAATACTATCTGTTCTGTTTATGGTTAAGTTTTCTGGATGAGAACCTAAGATTTCATCTAAATATACGTTCCCTAATTTGTCTTTGATTTCCGTCAATAAAGGATCTGTTTTATGAGCTACGGCAAAACTAAAAGACATGTATCCTAATACATTATAGATATCTTTAATTGTATATTTTTCTTTTTTTACACCTACTAGAGAAAATTCTAAAGGTGTTTTCCCTTTCTCTATATATTGATTAATACCATCTAAATAAGCTTGAGCTAACAAATAAGTTTCTGAATTTTTATCTAAATTATTAATTGCAATAGCTGCAGCCTCTTCTATTCCTAAGCCTGAAAAAAAGATATCTGTATCTAATAAATCTTTTCCAAAAAGCTCTGACAATCTTCCAGGAGCTATTCTTCTAATGAGTTCCATTTGCCATAATCTATCTTGAGCGTGAACATATCCTAAAGCGGTGTAAGCATCTTTTTGAGATTGTGCATTTATGTGAGGCACTCCATTATCATCAAAATGAACACTAACATTTTCCGAAAGATTCTTTAATGATAATTCTCCGTTGTAAGTTGGTTGTAATGTTCTTGAATACAACCATGCTGCAACAAAAATAAAGACACATGTTAAGGCTACTATTTTAATAATTTTTATGAAGTACTTCATTCTGATAAATTTAATTTTGGTCAAAGATAACAGATTTATATTGTATTTTTGATCTCTACAAATCCTGTATCAATGAAAAAAATTCAGATGGTTGATCTTCAAGGTCAGTACTCAAATATCAAAAAAACTATTGACTCTTCAATTGAAGAAGTTTTGAATTCCTCTGCTTATATTAATGGTCCTTATGTGCATCAATTTCAGGCAGATTTAGAAAAATATTTATCTGTTAAACATGTTATTCCGTGTGCAAACGGAACCGATGCTTTACAAATAGCCATGATGGGCTTGGGGCTTCAACAAGGAGATGAAGTGATTACTGTAGATTTTACTTTTGCTGCCACTGTAGAGGTAATTGCTTTGTTAAAATTAACTCCTGTCTTAATTGATGTTGAGCCAGATACCTTTAACATAGATATTGAAGCCCTAAAAAAAGCCATCACTCCAAAAACAAAAGCCATTGTTCCAGTTCATTTATTTGGACTTTGTGCAAATATGGAAGCGGTAATGAGTATTGCTAAAGAGCACAATTTATTTGTAATTGAAGACACTGCGCAAGCTATTGGCGCTAACTACACTTTTGTTGATGGACGCAAACAAAAAGTTGGAACTATTGGTCATGTAGGAACTACGTCATTTTTTCCGTCAAAGAACCTAGGTTGCTATGGTGATGGTGGTGCAATTTTTACCAATGATGACGATTTAGCACATACCATACGCGGAATGGTAAATCATGGTATGTATAAACGTTATTATCATGATGTGGTAGGTGTAAACTCAAGATTAGATAGTATACAAGCTGCGGTTTTAAAAACTAAATTACCCTTGTTAGACAAGTATTGTGATGCCAGAAGAGACGCGGCTAGATACTACAACAATGCATTTTCTAAGAATTCTAATATAATTACACCAACTACAAAATCTAATGCAACAGTAAATTGTGGAGAGATTTGTGACTCTTGTGACTGTCATGTATTTCATCAATACACAATCAAGATAACCAATGGAAAACGAGATGAATTACACCAACATTTATTAAATAACGGAATTCCAAACGCTATCTATTACCCTGTGCCATTGCACGCACAAAAAGCCTACCAAGATACTCGCTATAAGGAAAATGACTTTACAGTAACCAACCATTTAATTGACACAGTTATTTCATTGCCAATGCACACAGAGTTAGATGAAGAGCAACTGGCTTTCATTACAAAAACAATCAATGATTTTATAGGGTAGCTTTCAATAAAAAAATCAATTTTAAAGACAATTATTATGAAAAAGATATTGGTTACAGGTGGCTTAGGTTTTATAGGATCTCATACAGTTGTTGAACTTCAGCAAGCAGGTTATGAAGTTGTAATTATCGATAATTTATACAATTCAAAAATTGAAGTTTTAGATCGTATTATTTCAATTACGGGAATAAAGCCATCCTATTTTAATATTGACCTTCGCAATAAAACAGCTGTTAAAGATTTTTTTAATACCAATAAAGTAGACGGTATCATACATTTCGCAGCCTCAAAAGCGGTTGGAGAAAGCGTTAAAAATCCGTTAATATATTACGAAAATAATATTAGCACTCTAGTATATCTCCTACAAGAGATGAAGGAACATCAATTATCTAATTTTATTTTTAGCTCTTCATGTACTGTTTACGGTCAGGCAGATGAGCTTCCTATTACTGAAAATGCTCCAGTAAAACCCGCAGAATCTCCTTATGGAAACACCAAGCAAATTGGAGAAGAAATTATTAAAGAAAGTTGTAAAGCAAACGGTATAAAGGCTATTGCCCTCAGATATTTTAATCCAATTGGAGCACATGAAACTGCTATTATTGGAGAATTACCGCTAGGAGTTCCCCAAAATTTAATTCCTTTTGTAACACAAACTGCAGCTGGTATTAGAAAAGAGTTATCTGTTTTTGGAGATGATTATCCTACTAAAGACGGAACTGCAGTTCGTGATTATATACATGTTGTAGATTTGGCAAAAGCACACATAGCTGCATTAGAAAGATTATTAAATAATAATAATAAAAAAGATTTTGAAGTCTTTAATGTGGGAACTGGAACAGGAAGTTCTGTTCTGGAAGTTATTAAAGCATTTGAAAAAGTTAGCAATACAACACTTAATTATAAAATTGTAGCTAGACGAGAAGGAGACATTACCTCTGCATATGCAGATACTACCTTAGCTAAAGTTGAATTAGGTTGGGAAACAGAAAAAACCCTTGAACAAGCACTATTAGCTGCTTGGAAATGGCAATTAAAACAATAAAATTTTAGTTTTCAAAACTAGCACCACTTGCTGAAACAGTTCTATCTATTTTACGCATTAGCCCTTGTAAAACTTTCCCTGGACCAACTTCAATAAACTCTGTTCCTCCATCTGCTACCATAGCTTGAATTGATTGAGTCCATTTTACTGGAGCTGTTAATTGCTTCATTAAATTTTCTTTAATTTCAGCAGCTGATGTTACAGCTTCTGCAGGCACATTTTGGTAGACCGCACAGGTTGGCTCATTGAAGTGAGTACCCTTTATTGCAGCAGCTAACTCTTCTCTTGCAGGTTCCATCATTGGAGAATGTAAAGCACCTCCAACGGGTAAAACTAAGGCCCTTCTTGCTCCCTTTTCTGTTAATAACTCACAGGCCTTTTTAACAGCAGAAACTTCACCAGAAATCACTAATTGACCAGGGCAGTTATAATTTGCGGCCACTACTACTCCATCAACATGATTACAAACTTGCGCAACAATTTCATCATCTAGCCCTAAAACCGCAGCCATTGTTGAAGGCTTAATTTCACAAGCTTTTTGCATTGCCGAAGCGCGTTTAGAAACCAATTGAAGCCCATCTTCAAAAGATAAAACACCTGCAGCAACCAAGGCAGAAATTTCGCCTAAAGAATGCCCTGCAACCATCTCTGGCTGAAAAGAATCACCAAGAACTTTTGCTAAAATCACCGAATGTAAAAAAATAGCTGGCTGAGTTACATTTGTTTGTTTTAATTGATCTGCAGTGCCTTCAAACATAATGTCTGTAATGCAAAACCCTAAAATTTCATTTGCCTTTTCAAAAAGCTCTTGAGCCATTGGTGAGTTTTCATATAAATCTAAACCCATCCCTGTAAATTGTGCTCCTTGACCAGGAAAAATATATGCTTTCATCTCAGTATAATTTCGTTAGTTGTAGCTGCAAAAATAGGAATTTCTTATCTGATTACGAAGTCTTTTAGTAAGCCTAAAAAAATCTTAGTAAATAGTTTAAATCACGGGTGTTTGTAATGATAAATAATTAGTAATTTCGTTTTGTATGATTACACAGAAAAAATCTCAAGCCCAAATTATCTATCTAATTCTGGCTGCCTTGTTTATTGCCTCATTAGTGACCTCCAATCTAATTTTTCAAAAATTCTTTTATTGGTATCCTATTGATAGTGAAATTTTTGGCGTGAAATTATTTGAGGTTTCTGTTGGCTTATTACCCTACCCTATTACTTTTTTAATTACTGATATATTATCAGAAATTTACGGGAAAAAGAAAGCCAATCATGTAGTTATTGCCGGTATTTTTGCCTCTTTCTTTTCTTTAGGAATTATTTATGTTTCAATGGCTGTACCATCAACTTCTTGGTCTGCTGTTAATGATACAACTTTTATTGAAGTATTTGGATCGGCTCCACTAGCAGTTCTTGCCTCTATGATGGCTTATTTATTTGCACAGTTAATAGACATACGAGTATATCACTTTTGGAAAAACCTAACCAAAGGGAAGCATCTTTGGTTAAGAAATAATTTTTCAACCTTTTCATCTCAAATTATAGATACACTAACTGTTTTGTTATTGCTTTGTTCTTTTGATATTATAACTTGGGATAAATTCTTAGGCTTACTCATAAGTGGTGTTATTTTTAAAATAATGATTGCAGCATTAGACACCCCAATTTTATACGCTGTAGTCTTTTTCTTTAGAAAACATTTTAATTTAAAGATGGGAGAAGAAATAGAAATTTAAAAATTGTTGTTTATAATTGTATAAGTCGCTAAAACCTTACGTCTAAACTAAGATAACAATAGAAAATTAATGACAAAAATTAGTACATTTATATGCATGCTTAGCTTTGTTTCAATACAGGCTCAAACTAGTATTTTTGATAGTTTACTCCAAAAAAATGTTGATAAAACAGGAAGGGTAGATTATCAATCATTAAAAAACAATGAAACACTCTTAGATAATTATTTAGCCTATATTCAAAATAATGAACCAACAAAAGAGTGGTCATCAAATAAGAAAAAAGCTTTTTGGATAAATACCTATAATGCATATACTATCAAAATTATTCTAAACAACTACCCATTAAAAAGCATAAGGGACATTAAAATTGATGGGGAGAATGCTTGGAAAATTCCTTTCGTGAAAGTTGGTCAAAAAAGATATACACTAGATCAGATTGAGCACGAAATCTTACGGAAAAAATTTAATGACCCAAGAATTCATGTAGGTATCAATTGCGCTTCAGTATCATGTCCTAGGCTATGGAATTTTGCTTTTACAGAAGACAATATAGCGTCTAGTTTAGACAATTTAATGAAAGTGTTTATAAACGATACTACTAGAAATAAAATTAGCAAAAACAATGTAGCGCTATCAGAGATATTTAATTGGTTTTCCAAAGATTTTATAAAAAATGGAACTATTATCAGCTATTTGAATACCTATGCTGCTATAAAAATAAGTGGAAAAGCCAGCATAAAATACCTAACTTACGACTGGAGTTTGAACAAAAAATAATTTTTTATGTCTAAAACATATTATGACCCTGCCGATTTACGCAAATTTGGCAATATTACAGATTGGAATGAAGAACTTGGCAACAAATTCTTTGATTATTATGGGAAAGTATTTGAAGAAGGGGCACTAACGGCTCGTGAAAAATCATTAATAGCTTTGGCTGTAGCTCATACAGAGCAATGCCCATATTGCATTGATGCTTATACAAAAGATGGTTTGCAGCGAGGAATTACAAAAGAAGAAATGATGGAAGCTGTTCATGTGGGTGCCGCAATTAAAAGTGGCGCTACCTTAGTACATGGGGTTCAAATGATGAACAAAGTGAACAAATTGGAAATGTAGGATGAGTAAAAAATCACTTTTAGCTAGAAATAATGATCTAGCCAATACAGAAAGGCAATTAGAAATTTTATCTAACGGACTATTTGCTGATGGAGAATTACCAACGTTTGCTAAAAAAATAGCAGTAACAAATCAGTTTCCATTACGTCCAAAGAAATTAGAAATTTTACAAATTAATTTGGGGTATATGTGCAATCAAGTGTGTGCACATTGCCATGTTGATGCTGGTCCAGACAGAAAAGAAATTATGACCAAAGAAACCATGCAAGAATGTTTGGATGTAATCAAAAAAACAGGAGCTCATACACTCGATTTAACAGGTGGTGCTCCAGAAATGAATCCAAATTTCAGATGGTTTGTTGAAGAAGCTGCGAAAGCAGGAATCAACGATTTTATTGTAAGGTCTAACTTAACTATAATACGAGCAAATAAAAAATACCACGATTTACCTACTTTTTTTAAAAAACACAGAATACATGTTGTAAGCTCAATGCCACATTGGACCCGTGGAAAAACCGATAAACAGCGCGGTGATGGTGTTTTTGATAAATCTATCAAAGCTTTGCAAGAATTAAATGCTGTAGGATACGGAATGCAGAACAGTGCTTTAAAATTAGATTTGGTATACAATCCTTCTGGGGCATTTTTACCTGGTGACCAAATGGCTTTAGAAAATGATTTCAAAAAAGCATTAAGAGAAGAATTTGACATTCATTTTCATAATTTATTTGCTATCACAAATTTACCTATCAGTAGGTTTTTAGATTATTTAATCGCTTCAGAAAATTATGAAGATTATATGATTTCATTGGTGGAAGCTTACAATCCTGAGGCTGTAAAAAATGTAATGTGTACAAATACTCTTTCTGTAAGTTGGGATGGTTGGTTATATGATTGTGATTTTAATCAAATGTTAAATTTAAAAGTGGCCAGTAAAGTGCAGCACATTTCTGAATATAACGAAGTATTATTACAAAACAGAAATATCATCATCAATCAACACTGTTATGGTTGTACAGCTGGATCTGGAAGTAGTTGCCAAGGAGTTGTAGCCTAATAAAATATATGGCTTCTTAAAAAATAGTGCGCACTAATTTAAAATTAGACCCAATTGACACATAAAAGCATTCTTATCATTTTTACTCGAAATCCTATCTTGGGAAAAGTTAAAACTAGATTGGCAAAAGCTGTTGGCAAAAAAACAGCATTAGATATTTATCTTTTTTTATTGCAGAAAACAAAGAAGGTTACTCAAAACATACAATGCGATAAAGTAATTTTTTACTCTCAAGAAGTTTTAGAAAATGATCTCTGGGATACTACTACCTATAAAAAAGAGCTTCAAGTTGGCAAGCATCTAGGTGCTAAAATGAACCATGCTTTTGAAACATGTTTTAAAGACAAGTATCATAAAGTGGTCTTGATTGGAAGTGATTTATATGACTTAGAAGCATCCCATATTGAGGAAGCTTTTGAAAAATTAGAAAAAACGGATGTTGTTATTGGACCTGCTACTGATGGTGGCTATTATCTAATAGGATTAAAAAAAACATATCCTAAAATCTTTCAAAACAAAAATTGGGGAACATCTTCAGTGAGAGAAGATACTTTAAAAAATTTAGAAAAAGTTGATGTACATTTGTTACCAAAGTTGAATGATATTGATGTAATTGAAGACATAGAACATCATCCTGCTTTTACTAAATTTCTATCAATCTAATAAGATCTATAGGCTCAGATAATAAAATCTTAAAGCAAGTTTAACCTCAGTAAATTGAGTGTCCATGAAAACAAAACAATTACAGGAAACCACAGATTTTTTAGTTTCTAAAGGATTTAAAAAACCCACAATAGGGATTGTGTTAGGTACTGGTTTGCATCAATTAATTCATGAAATTGACATTGAACATGAGCTTGCCTATTCAAACATTCCTCATTTTCCAAAAGCAACTGTTGAATTTCACTCCGGAAAATTAGTATACGGAACTCTTTCAGGAAAAAAGTGGTGGTCATGTCTGGTAGATTTCATTTGTATGAAGGATACAATCATTGGGAGGTAACCTACGGAATTAGAGCCATGCACCAGCTAGGAATTACTTCTTTATTAATTTCTAATGCAGCCGGAGCTATTAACCTTGCTTATAAGAAAGGTGATATAATGCTTATTGATGATCATCTAAACTTGCAAGGAAATTCGCCTTTAGCATTTGCTGAAGTTGGTGAATTTGGAGAGCGTTTTGCAGACATGTTAACTCCCTATTCAAAAAAAATGAATGATTTTTTGAAATCAATAGCCAACGAAAACGATATACAATTGCATGAAGGAGTGTATGCAGGTGTTTTTGGTCCACAACTAGAAACCAGAGCAGAGTATAGAATGCTACAGATTTTAGAGGTTGATGCTGTTGGAATGAGTACTGTACCAGAAGTGATTGTTGCCAAGCATTTAAATGTACCATGTGCTGCAATTTCGGTGCTAACTGATGAATGCGACCCAAAAAATTTAGCTCCTGTAAATATTCAGGAAATTATTAGAATAGCTGGAGAAACAGAACCAAAAATGATCATCTTATTTAAAGAATTAATAAAATATTTATGAGTTATTTAGAAACAACACATAACGTCTATAAAGAAGCTGCACTTAGCCCAGATGTTGGTCTGTGCTGTACTACAAACCCTATTTGGGAGTTGCCAGGATTAAAAATTCCAAGAATCATGCAAGAAATGAACTACGGATGTGGTTCTACTGTGCATGCTCGAGATTTAACGAACAACCCCAAAATGCTTTACGTTGGGGTAGGTGGAGGAATGGAATTGTTGCAATTTGCTTATTTTAATCGTCAAAAAGGAGGTGTTATTGGGCTGGATGTTGTCGATGAAATGTTGGAGGCTTCTCGCAAGAATTTTGTTGAAGCCGAAGCAATGAATCCTTGGTTTAAAAGTGATTTTGTTACGCTACGCAAAGGGGATGCTATGAGTCTTCCTGTAGAAGACAATTCTATAGATGTGGCGGCCCAAAACTGTCTGTTCAATATCTTTAAATCTGACGACTTAAAAAAGGCTGTTTCAGAAATGTATAGAGTGCTAAAACCTCATGGTCGTTTAGTAATGAGTGATCCTACCTGCGAACAACCCATGAACGATGAGCTACGAAACGATGATCGTTTGCGCGCTTTGTGTTTGAGTGGAAGTTTACCTATTGCAGCGTATGTAAAAGCCCTAACTGATGCTGGTTTTGGAACCATTGAGATTAGAGCTCGTAAACCTTACAGAATATTAGATCCCAAAAATTATCCTACAGATGAATTAATTTATATAGAATCTATAGAAGTTGCTGCCATTAAAGACCCAATGCCAGACGATGGCCCTTGTGTTTTTACAGGCAAAGCAGCAATCTATTATGGTGATTCAGATTATTTTGACGATGGCGTTGGACATACCTTATTAAAAAATCAACCACTGGCAATTTGTGATAAAACAGCCGCAGCATTGGAAGCTTTAAAAAGAGATGATATTTATTTTTCTGAATCTACTTTCCATTACGATGGTGGTGGATGTTGCTAATTTTTGAACAAACTATTTTTATCTAAAATGGATACATATTTAGACATCATTAAACAATCTTTCTCTGGTTACTATCAGTATCTTGTCAGAGAAATCATGAATCCACATTGGGGTAATTATTTCTATTGGCTACTATTAATTTCATTGATTTTTTGGAGTTTAGAAATTGTATTTCCTTGGCGAAAAAATCAAAAAAATATTAGAAAAGATTTTTGGTTAGATGGCTTCTATATGTTTTTTAATTTTTTCTTATTCTCCTTAATTGCATACAATGCTGTTTCTAATGTTGCTGTCGCATTTTTTAATGATGTGCTAATGTCTATTGGTATTGATAATCTTGCCTTTTTTAACATAGAAACATTCCCTTATTGGAGTCAGTTATTTGTTCTTTTTTTACTGCGAGATTTTATTCAATACTTTATTCATAGATTGTTGCACCGTATTCCGTTCTTATGGAATTTTCACAAAGTACATCACTCTGTGAAAGAAATGGGCTTTGCGGCTCATCTAAGGTATCATTGGATGGAGACAATCGTATATAGAACTCTAGAATATATTCCACTAGCATTTATTGGTTTTGGAATAGATGATTTTATTTTAGTCCATTTATTTACCTTAGCTATGGGGCATTTTAACCACAGTAATATTTCCATTCCTTTAGGAATTTTTAAGTATATTTTTAACAATCCTCAGATGCATATTTGGCATCACGGAAAGAAGGTTCCCAATAAATTTGGCGTTAATTTTGGCTTAACATTAAGTATTTGGGATTATCTTTTTAAAACCAATTATATTCCTTCAAACGGTCGTGATATTGAATTGGGGTTTGAAAGTGATGAGAAATTTCCAACAGACTTTCTTGGTCAAGAAATATATCCTTTAGGTCAGAAAAAATAACCATTATATTTTATGGAGTCTGTTTGTATAAACTTCTTAGTAAAACTTCAGCAGGCTTGTTTTGTGGTGTAAATCTATTGTTATTCTCTCCTCCTACCTCAGAGTGTTTATGAAACCATTTCCATATAAAACCTCCTAAAAACCAGTCTTCATTCCAAAACTGATTGTGAATAGCCTGCAACCCGTTTTTTTGAGCTAGCAAATTAATTGATCCAGTAATTCTTTTAGAATCCCAAGGTTCTTTAGCTGTAAAATCTATACTTCTATAGCCATATTCTGTAAACAAAATAGGTTTGTTAAATTTATTTTGAATTTTATGAATTTCAATTTTATGTGTTCGCCACCCTGCTTCAAATTCTTCAACAGTGGGTGTCTTTTTATCTGTTAATGGAAAATATGCATCTATACCAATACAATCTAATTCTCTCCAAAACGGAACACGTTTAAACTCATCCCAATTGGCTGCGTAGGTAAGTTTGCCTTTGTATACTTTTTTAATTTCTTGAATTAAACCGTTCCAATAAGCTGGCCTACTAATCACAAATTTTTCTAATTCTGTACCAATGCAAAATAAGGCTGCATTTGTTTCTTGAGCAATAGCAGCATACATAAGAATAAAAGATGAATATGAATCTTCTAAAATATTCCATTGAGTTTCAGAATCCATACTAATATGACCTGTAAATTGGCCTCTCCAAACCCAAATTTGAGGTTTTATCATAAATTTTATCCCTTTGTTTTGAAGCTCTTTTGCGTACTGACGAACACCTTGTTCTCGTTCGCCAAACCATTGCCTTTTAGAATTAAAACGAATTTCTGGAGAAGACAACTCTTTAATAAACCCGAAAGGCATTAGTGCAACATAGTTGGCATTTACATCAATTACAGAATTTACATGCAAGCTTGTAATACTATCTCTTGATGCAACAAAACTAACACCATTAATTTTTTGTGCACTAACCAGTATCGAAAAACTAACAAGTAAGACTGTAAAAAGAAAATGTTTGCTTCTGATCATAATTATCTCCTAATTTAATAGATTTTTGAGGAATATGAAGACCAATACCCGCAATATATTCTAGATTTATTTATACTCTTTCTAAATTAAAGAATCGTTTAAGAAATTCTCATTAACTTCGACAGATAAGTAAACTAATTTAAACATATGGATCACATTGTTATTATTGGAAATGGAATTTCTGGAGTTACCCTTGCAAGACATATTCGCAAGAATTCAGAGAATGAAATTACGATAGTATCTGCAGAAACAGAATACTTTTTTTCACGTACTGCACTGATGTATGTATACATGGGGCACATGAAATTTGAGCACACACAACCATATGAGTCTTGGTTTTGGAAGAAAAACAACATTAATTTAAAGAAAGGCTATGTAAAAGAGATTGACACAAGTAATAAACAGCTTATATTCTCTAATAATGAACTTCTTAGCTATGATAAATTGGTATTGGCTACAGGTTCTAAACCAGCAAAATTTGGTTGGCCAGGACAAGACTTAGAAGGTGTTATGGGAATGTATCACAAACAAGATTTAGAAAATCTAGAAAAACACGCTCCAAATAATAAGGTTTGCAAAAGAGCCGTTATTGTAGGTGGTGGATTAATTGGAATAGAATTAGCAGAAATGCTGCATTCTAGAAATATTCCTGTCACTTTTTTAGTTAGAGAATCTAGTTTTTGGAACGGAGTTTTACCAACTGCAGAAAGTGAAATGATTAACAGACATATTATAAACAATCATATAGACTTACGATTAAACACCAATCTAAAAGAAATAAAATCTGACGAAAATGGCTGTGTAAAATCAATTATTATTGAAGAAACAGGAGAGGAAATTACCTGTAATATAGTTGGCTTAACTACAGGGGTAGCTCCTAATATAGCTTTCTTAAAAAATTCTAACATAGAAACTAACAAAGGAATATTAGTAAATAGATTTTTAGAGACAACTATTAAAGATGTTTATGCAATAGGAGATTGTGCAGAACAACGAGAGCCCATTGGAAATAGAAGACCAATTGAAGCAGTTTGGTATACAGGAAGAATGATGGGTGAGACACTGGCGCAAACAATTTGTGGAAATAGAATTGAATACAAGCCAGGAAATTGGTTTAACTCTGCCAAATTTTTTGATATTGAATACCAAACTTATGGGTGGGTGTTTGGAGAAAAAGACAGACCAGCCTATGAAAAACATTTTCATTGGAGCCATCCAGATGACACAAAATGTATTACCATTGCATATGATAAAAATTCATCACTTTTTTTAGGAATTAATACCTTTGGAATTAGAATGAGACATGAAATTTTTGACAAATGGTTAACTGAGAAAAGAGACGTAAATTATGTCATAGAATTTTTAGCTGATGCCAATTTTGATCCAGAATTTTATTCACTTTATGAAAAAGAAATTACCACAAAGTTTAACCAAGAAAACGGTACTTCTATTACATCTAGAAAGAAAAGCTGGAAACGAATTTTTACCAAAGCTAAAAAGATATGAAAATACTAAAACAAGCAGGCTTCGTCATATTTTTAATTGGGTTATCTATCTTTACAGGAACATTATTTACAGGAAATTTTAATCTAACATCGTCTGAACTAGCCTCTTTTGTAACTGAAAAAGGCTATAAGAATGAGTTAATTTTAGACGAACTCACCAAGGCTGTTGTTACGACTGAAGAACTAACTATTTTTGAATTCTCTAACCGTGTTCGTAAGGCTTATAAAACTTCTAATGATCATTATGATGTCTTAATAGCAAGCTTTGATGCAGATAAAAACTGGGATAAAAAGGGAGAACAATATCAATATAAAATTTACGGAAAACCACATACATTAAGTTTTGAGCTTGCTAAAATAGCTGGTAAAGGACCTGCTAAAGAACATGCAGGCATTCTCTGGCTGCTTACTTTTGGCTTGGGAATTACAGGAGCTTTACTTTTTATACTGCCTAATTTTGTCTTACTTGGAAAAGCTGGTATTAAAAATAATGGCATCTATTTAGAGGCAAGTACCAATCGGGGTTTTATTGCTTGGTTGGTGTTGGTGTATTTAGTTTCATTTTATTTGGTACTGTATTTCATGCCAGATTATGTGGTAAATTGGACGTATATTTTAGACCCAATTAGCAAAACACTTAATGGAGGTCTCGCTTCTCAGTGGTTTGTATACGGGTTTCTATATTGTATCATTATGCTAGTAATGGCCTCGCGTATGTATATCAAATACCGGCACAATAAATACCAACTCATTAGAACAACTTCTGTACTATTCTTTCAAATTGTTTTTGCTTTTTTAATCCCTGAAATTATGACTAGCCTTAACATGCCTGGTTATGATTTTAAAAATGCTTTCCCTTTAGATTATGATTTCTTTTTTGATTGGAATTTAGACAGCTTAAGAAATAGCGGAGGAATTGGAATCTTTATTCTTGTTTGGGGAATTGTTTTAACGCTAATTATTGTTCCAGTAATGGTCTATTTCTTTGGAAAAAGATGGTATTGTTCTTGGGTTTGTGGTTGTGGAGGATTGGCAGAAACTCTAGGAGATCCTTACAGACAGCATTCAGACAAAAGCTTAAACTCTTGGAAGTTAGAACGATGGCTAATTCATTTTGTATTGTTATTTTCTTTAGTAATGACTCTAGTAACCTTATACACTTATTTTACTGGTACCGATTCCTTTTTAGGAATCAATTCTCAATGGATTAAAGATACCTATAGCTTTTTAATAGGTTCTTGGTTTGCTGGAGTAATTGGTACCGGATTTTATCCAATCTTTGGGAATAGAGTTTGGTGTCGTTTTGGATGTCCATTGGCAGCTTATTTAGGGTTTGTACAACGTTTTAAATCAAGGTTTAGAATTACAACCAATGGTGGTCAGTGTATTTCTTGTGGTAATTGTTCTACCTATTGCGAACAAGGTATAGATGTAAGAGCCTATGCCCAAAAAGGAGAAAATATTGTTCGCTCTAGCTGTGTAGGCTGCGGTATTTGCTCTGCTGTTTGCCCCAGAGGTGTTCTTAAATTAGAAAATGGCCCAGAGAATGGAAGAATTAATCCTACAGATATTTTATTAGGAAACGATGTAGATTTAATGGAGCTAATAAACAATAAGTAATGTCTTTTAAAAAACCCTTTTTATGTCGGTTTTTATTTTCTTTGTACAGATTTCAAACAACAAAAAACCTGGAGGATTTAGAATAGATGACACAAAAAATTAAGGTAATTATACCTGCATATAATGAGGAAGACTCTATAGCCAAAGTAATAAATGACATCCCAACTATTGTGGATGAAATTATTGTTATTAGTAATAATTCAACAGACAAAACTGAAGAAAATGCTGCCAATGCTGGAGCTACAGTTTTAAAAGAATCTAAAAGAGGTTATGGATATGCCTGTTTAAAAGGCATGGATTATATCGCTTCGACTTCGCTCAGCGATCAAGAAAAAAAACCTACTATTGTTGTTTTTTTAGATGGTGATTATTCTGATTGTCCAGAACAATTAACAGAGCTTGTTGCACCAATTATTAATGACAATATAGATCTTGTAATTGGATCACGAGTAAAAGAGTTAAGAGAGGCTGGTTCTATGACACCACAACAAGTATTTGGAAATTGGTTGGCAACTTTTTTAATGAATATTTTCTTTGGTGCAAAATTTACAGATTTAGGGCCATTTAGAGCAATTAAATACCAAAAATTACTTCAACTAAAGATGGAAGACAAGACCTATGGATGGACCGTTGAAATGCAGTTAAAGGCAATCAAACAGCATTTTTCATATAAAGAAGTTCCTATGAAATATAGAAATAGAATTGGTATTTCTAAAGTATCAGGAACTTTAAAAGGTTCTATATTAGCAGGTGTAAAAATTTTAGGTTGGATCTTTAAATACAGTTTTAAATAATGATTGTAGCATACACCATCATTGTTGTTTATTCGTTAGCGCTCATTCTTATTTTCATGTATGCGTTGGCACAACTAAATCTATTGTTTAACTATAGAAATGCTCAAAAGAAAGAAGATACTTCACCAAAATTTGATTTCACAAATTCAAAAGAAATTCCTAAAGTTACTATCCAACTTCCTGTGTATAATGAAATTTACGTAATGGAGCGTTTGTTAGACAATATTGTAACATTAGAATATCCAGAAGATAAGTTAGAAATACAAGTATTGGACGACTCTACAGATGAGTCTATTGTAACTACTGAAAAGCACATCAAAAGACTTCAAAAAAGAGGAATTAATATACAACATATCCGAAGAAGCAACAGACATGGTTTTAAAGCTGGTGCTTTAAAAGAAGGCTTAGAAATTGCAAGAGGAGAATTTATTGCCATTTTTGACGCCGATTTTTTACCTCAAAAAGATTGGTTATTGCAAACTATCCCGTATTTCAAAAATGCAGCCATTGGGGTTGTTCAAACTCGATGGGGTCATATCAATAGAAATTATTCTACACTAACTAAAATACAAGCTTTTGCTTTGGATGCTCATTTTACCCTGGAGCAAGTTGGAAGAAGTGCCAAAGGACATTTTATCAATTTCAATGGAACTGCAGGTGTATGGCGAAAAGAATGCATTTTAGATGCTGGAAATTGGGAAGGAGATACCTTAACGGAAGATTTAGATTTGAGCTACAGGGCACAGCTAAAAAAGTGGGAATTTAAGTATTTAGAACATGTAAAAACTCCAGCAGAATTACCAGTTATTATTAGTGCTGCGAGGTCTCAACAATTTCGCTGGAATAAAGGTGGAGCCGAAAACTTCCAAAAAATGACAAAGCGTGTTTTAGTAAACAAACATATCTCCATAAAAACAAAGATCCATAGTGTATTGCATTTACTAAATAGCTCTATGTTTTTAATGATTTTTTTAGTGGCTGTTTTAAGCATTCCAATGCTGTATATTAAAAATGAATACGCCCATTTAAAATCGTATTTCTATATGATGAGTTTCTTTGTAATAAGCTCTGTTATATTTTTTATTTGCTACTGGTACATGTTTAAAAAAAGTTATGGAGGCGGACTCAAAAGTTTTTTTAAATACACAGGTACTTTTTTCACCTTCTTTTCTATTGCTATGGGATTTTCCTTACACAATAGTATTGCTGTTTTAGAAGGTCATTTTGGTAAAAAAAGTGATTTTATAAGAACACCAAAATTTAATATTAAAACGCTAAAAGATTCTTGGAGAAAAAATAAATATATTACTAAAAAACCCTCTATTAATATACTTGCTGAAGGGGTCTTAACTCTTTATTTTGCTTTTGGTATGTATAGTGCTTTTATGGTTGGAGATACCGGTGGAGATTTTGGATTGTTCCCTTTTCACTTGATGTTGTTTTTTGGCTTTGGCTACGTGTTTTATACCTCAATTTTTACAAAATCTTAAGACATGTTTTCATCACAAAAAAATAGAACAATATTCCTTATTAGTGTTGGTGTTTTGTTTTATTTCTTAACGGCCTATTTCTTAGACAGAACAAATTTTACTCAATTAATAGTTCAGTACTTAATTTTATTTATTCCATTTTGGTATTTAATCACAAAAGAAAAAAATAATTTCACACTTCTCGTCGCTATTTCCATTTTATTTAGATTGGTGTTTTTATTTGCTATCCCAAATTTATCACAAGATTTTTATAGATTTATTTGGGATGGTAGATTAATTCTTGAAGGGTTAAATCCTTATATTTCTTTGCCTGAAACCTTTATTAAAAAAGGCAATTTTCCAATCATTGAAGCAATTGATTTATATGATGGAATGGGTACTTTAAACGGCAGTCATTACACCAATTATCCACCTATAAATCAGTTAAGTTTTTTATTGGCAGCAATCTTTGCAAAGACAAGTATTCTATGGTCTATAGTTGTATTACGATTGCAAATTATTTTAGCTGATATTGGAATTATTTATTTTGGAAAAAAAATTCTAGAAAAATTAAATATCCCTTTGCATCATATCTTTTTATATGCTTTAAATCCCTTTATTATCATTGAATTAACTGGCAACCTTCACTTTGAAGCTGTGATGCTATTTTTCTTAGTTTGGAGTTTGTATGTATTACTTCAAAGAAAATGGATTTGGGCCGCCCTTATTTTTGGACTTTCTGTTTCTGTAAAATTAATTCCATTATTATTTTTACCCTTGTTTTATCAGTGGTTTACTAAAGACAAAAAAACAACAGGAATTTTTAAATTCTTATCTTTTAGCGCCATCATCATTGGATTAAATGTGTTGCTATTTCTTCCTTTTCTATCTTCAAATTTGCTAAGCAATTATCTAGACTCTGTAGGCTTATGGTTTCAAAATTTCGAATTTAATGCTAGTATCTATTATATTGCACGAGAAATCGGTACCCAATTTAGAGGCTATAATGAAATTGCCATTATTGGAAAAATTTTACCTGTTTTCACCATTATTTTTCTAGCTATTATTACATTTTTTAGAAAAAACAACAGCCCTCAACAATTGTTAACTGCTTTATTATTTGGGCTCTCTTTTTATTATTTTATGGCAACCACTGTTCACCCATGGTACATAGCAAGTTTGGTTTTATTATCTGTGTTTACCAAGTATAGATACCCAATTGTATGGAGTGTTGTAATAATTTTAAGTTATCAGGCGTATGCCAACAATCCTTGGCAAGAAAACTCATGGTTTATACTCTTAGAATACCTCCTTGTTTACGGTGTTCTATTTTGGGAAATTATAAAACTAAAAAGAAATTCTTTATCAATTAAATAACATATCACTGATTCTTTTTTAAAATGAATCTCTTACTTTTAAAGCAAAATATTTCAATGGATTTATCAAATATAAAAATGATTGTTTCAGATATGGACGGAACCCTACTCAATTCTAAAGAACAGGTTAGTCATTTATTTTTTGAACAGTTTAACAAACTGCAAGAGCTAGGAATTCACTTTGTAGCTGCTAGCGGAAGACAGTATAACAGTATTGTACAAAAACTTCATCCAATAAAGAATCTAATTACTATTGTTGGTGAAAATGGTGGGGTAATAAAAAGAGAAAACAAAACACTTCTTTTACAAACGTTTGACCCACAAAGAGTAGTTGAATTAATTCCTGCTTTAAGAAATATCAATAATGCTTCTATTATTTTATGTGGAGAGGATACCGCATTTATTGAATCTGAAGATCAAAATTTTATCTGCATGTTTCAAGAATATTATAGTGCTCATGAAATAGTTAAAGACTTAACAACAATACCTCATAAAACCCCTATTATTAAAATAGCTTTGTATCATACTGTATCTTCAGAACAATTTATTTATCCTTCAGTTAAAAAATTTGAAGAGACTTTTTTATTGAAAATATCAGGTAAAAACTGGTTAGATATTTCCAACCCAACTTCTAATAAAGGAACCGCCATCCAATTTCTACAAAAAGAGATGAACATCACTCCTGAGCAAACCATGGTTTTTGGAGATTATCTTAATGATCTAGAAATGTTAGAAGCCGCCTACTATAGCTATGCCATGAAAAATGCTCATGAAAATGTTAAGAAAACTGCTCGTTTTATAACCGAAAGCAATACTAATTTGGGTGTTGAAAAAATAATACAACAAGTAATTAAAGCAAAGGCTAGTTAATCACTAAAATAAACAGTGCTCTGACGTTCTCTATTTACTTCTAATTTAGTCACATCTGGTCTAGAATAATGCCCAACTACATCAAAATTTTGACGCTCTTGTAAGACTTTAGAAAAATCTAAGGTTTCATAAAACAATCCTTCTTTATTAATCACAGGTTCTAAAATCCATTCTCCATCCGGACCAGCTATACATGAACCGCCATTTACCAAAATCTCTGGAGCATTTTTTACAATTTTATTAAAATGAGGGGTGTCTTTAGGAATATCTGTTTTGTTCATTAAACTAGAAACAGAAATTACAAACGAACGAGATTCTCTGGCAATAAAACGAGTAATATCTTTGGTATTATGGTCACTGCCTGGCCAAACGGCAATGTGTAAATTTTCTCCTTGACCGTATAATGCAGCTCTTGGTAGTGGCATCCAATTCTCCCAACAATTTAGTCCACCAACGGTAAAGTTTTTTAATGGATGAACCCTTAATCCGTGCCCGTCTCCTGGTGCCCAGGTTAATCGTTCATCATAAGTTGGCTGTAGTTTTCTATGCACAGATTTTATCTCTCCTTCTTGGTTTATGTATACCAAGGAAGCATAAATACTATGCCCGCCTCTATTTTGAGCACGTTCTATAATGCCCAAATAAATAGCAATATTATGTTCTTTTGCAAGCTTGCAAATAGTATCTAATTCTCCTTTTTCTATTGTAATAGAGTTTTGCACATAATGGGCGTGAATTTCTTTTTGAACAGAAGAATTCCATGCTGCACCATTGGTTAATCCAATCCAGAACGGATAACCAGGAAGAAACGCCTCACCAAATACAATGAGTTCTGCTTTTTCTTTGGCTGCATTTATGATAGCATTTTCAATTTTTTGAATGGTCTGTTCTTTCTGTAACCAGACAGGTGCTATTTGTGCCAATGCTACTTTTAGAAAATTAGATTTTATCATGTTTTTATAATTTTGCCCTAAGTATATCTTATGATTACTTAGTGTTTAGTACATTTATTCGAACAACAATACCCTCATTAGATCTTACATTAAATACCCTTTGATCTTCAAAAATTAAATATTGTCCTTTAATACCTACCAATTTTCCTGTATAATTTTGCTCTTTTACAATATTTAAACTTTTAGGTTTTTCTGGATATTGTTGTACAGGGAAATTTATTTGAGTCTCTGTATTGTTTTCAATAAAATATTGTTGAGCTTCTTCTGGAATAAAAGATCGTAATTTATACTGCCATTCTTTTAGATCTACCGCTTCAATATCATTCTTTAACATCTTTCTCCAATTTGTTTTATCGGCTACATGTTCTTTCAATGCTACTTCTGTGATTCCTGCTAAATATCTATTTGGAACTTCTACAATTTCAATGGCTTCATGAGCTCCTTGATCTATCCATCTTGTAGGAACTTGCTGTTTTCTGGTAACTCCAACTTTTACATTGCTAGAATTTGCCAGATATACTATATGTGGTTGTAATTGAACAGATTTTTCATAAGCTAAATTTCTATCTTCCTTATCTAAATGTGCAGTACTTAATTCGGGTCTCATAATCCAATCTCCTGCGCTAGGTGTTTCAAAAAAACAAGATTTACAAAATCCTTGACGGTAAATTTCTTTTTCTAAAGAACAACTCATGCATTGATATTTCACAAAACAAATGCTCAAAGTACTGTTTAATAGTTGATTAACATTTATAAAATCAGTCTCTAACTCCATATAATATTGAATTGTTTCGCTATTCTCTGTCAACATTTTTTTTAAAACTCCTTGGTATTCCATCTAAAATATTTTTCTATTTTTAAGGTTGTTTAGTAAGACATAAACAAACTTACGGAAAAATCAATTTACGAAACTCAGAAACGCTATGGCAATTCCATTTGTTAATTCTATTATTTCATGGTTTCTCAAAAAGAGAAAGCATCAGATGGAGTTATTCATAAAATATCCTGTAGATGTTCAAGAAGAATTACTATTTCGTTTAATTCAATCTGCAAAAGATACTGAGTTTGGAAAAAAATCTGATTTTTCTTCTATTCGTACCTATGAAAATTTCTCGAACAAGGTTCCGATTCAGCAATATGAAAGCATAGAACCATTAATTGAACGATGCAGAAAAGGGGAACAAAATTTATTTTGGCCCACAAAAATTAAATGGTTTGCAAAATCTAGTGGAACAACCAATGCTAAAAGTAAATTTATCCCAGTAAGTGATGAAGCAATTGAAGATTGTCATTTAAAAGCCGGAAAAGACATGTTGTGTCTCTACATTAACAACAATGTGGAAACCGAGTTGTTTAATGGAAAAGCACTAAGACTAGGTGGAAGTGCAGCCGTTTATGAAGACAATAATTCTTACTTTGGAGATTTGTCTGCCATTATTATTGAAAACATGCCTTTTTGGGCAGATTTTAGTTCAGCTCCTAGTCAGGAAACTGCTTTAATGAGCGAGTGGGAAACAAAAATGGAGGCTATTATTAATGAGACAATTCATGAGAATATTACAAGTCTGGTAGGTGTTCCTTCATGGATGTTGGTATTATTAAATAGGGTGTTAGAAAAGACAGGCAAAGACAATATCTTAGAAGTTTGGCCAAATTTAGAAGTCTATTTTCATGGTGGTGTAAACTTTAATCCCTACAGAGAGCAATACAAAAAACTCATTCCTAAGAAAGATTTTAAATATTATGAAACCTATAATGCTTCTGAAGGATTCTTTGCCTTACAAGACATTAATGGTAGCTTAGACTTGCTGTTAATGTTAGATTATGGAATCTTCTATGAATTTATTCCTATGAGTGACTATAATGGTGAAAACTCTGAAGCCATTCCGTTAGCTGAGGTGAAACTTAACGAGAATTATGCCGTTGTTATCTCTACAAACGGTGGTTTATGGCGGTATTTAATTGGTGATACAGTAAAATTTACCTCATTAACTCCCTATAGAATTAGAATTACAGGAAGAACCAAGCATCATATTAATGTATTTGGTGAGGAGTTAATTATCGAAAATGCAGAAGAAGCCTTGAGGCTAGCTTGTAAAAAAACAAAGGCAACGATTACAGATTATACAGTTGGCCCCATTTTTATGGATGGTAACAAGCAAGGAAGCCATGAATGGATAATTGAATTTGCAAAAGCTCCAAAAAATTTAGAATATTTTACAGAATTACTAGACAATGCATTAAAATCTATGAATTCAGATTATGAAGCCAAGCGCTATAATAATATGACTTTGGTAATGCCAAAAATCCATAGTGTAAAAAAAGGATTGTTTTATTCTTGGCTAAAGAAAAAAGGGAAGTTAGGTGGGCAACACAAAGTACCAAGATTATCTAACAAAAGGGATTTTGTTGAGGAATTGTTAGGTCTTTAAATCTTACGCTCCACAACATAGTCAATCATTTTAATTAAAGAAGATTTATAATCAGAATCTTGGTAATTATCTAAAATTGCCAATGCTTTGGTTTTATAATCGGTCATTTTTTTGATGGTGTATTCTATACCTCCACTTTGTTTTACGAAAGTAATTACTTCTCTAACACGTTTTTTGTCTTTGTTATGTTTTTTAATGGAGTTTATCAACCAAGCTTTTTCTTTTTTAGAGCAATTATTTAGGGTATAAATTAGAGGTAAGGTCATCTTTTGCTCTTTGATATCTATTCCTGTTGGTTTTCCAATTTTCTCTTCAGAATAATCAAACAAATCATCCTTTATTTGAAATGCCATTCCAATATATTGTCCAAATTTTCTCATTTGTTGAATTGTATCTTGATTGGCTCTCACAGATGCTGCCCCAATACCACAACAAGCTGCAATTAAAGTAGCTGTTTTCTGACGGATAATTTCATAGTAAACATCTTCAGTAATATCTAGTTTTCTGGCTTTTTCTATTTGTAGTAATTCTCCTTCGCTCATTTCTCTAACAGCAATGGAAATTAGTTTTAACAAATCAAAATCTTCATTATCTATAGACAGCAACAAACCTTTAGAAAGCAAATAATCACCCACCAAAACTGCAATCTTATTCTTCCAAAGTGCATTAATAGAAAAGAAACCTCTTCTTCTATTGCTATCATCTACAATATCGTCATGAACAAGAGTTGCTGTATGAATTAGCTCTACCACGGAAGCACCTCTATAGGTTCGTTCATCAAAACCACCATCAGAAACCATTTTGGCTACTAAAAACACAAACATCGGACGCATTTGCTTTCCTTTTCTTCGAACAATATAATAGGTAATTCTGTTAAGTAAGGGAACCTTAGAAATCATAGAGTCTTTGAACTTTTCTTCAAAGAACTCCATCTCCTGTTGGATGGGTTTTTTTATTTCCTCAACAATCTTCATAAAGAATTACAAATTTACAAAATATAACATGAAAATAATGCTATGATTTGTTGGCCAACTGACCACAAGCAGCGTCAATATCTTTTCCTCTAGATCGTCTCACATTTACAACAATATCATGCATTTCTAAATTGGAGATATAATTATCTATGGCTCTAGAGCTGGCCTGCTGAAATTCTCCATCATCTATAGGGTTGTATTCAATTAAATTAACTTTACAAGGAATTAACTTACAGAAATTAATCAAGGCTTTTATATCTTCTTTTTTGTCATTTATTCCGTCCCAAACAATATATTCATAGGTAACAACTCGTTGCGTTTTTTCATACCAATACACCAATGACTCTCCTAAATCTTTCAATGGAAATGTTTCATTAAATGGCATGATAGAGGATCTAACTTCATCTATTGCAGAGTGAAGAGAAACCGCTAAGTTAAATTTCACTTCATCATCTGCCATTTTCTTAATGATCTTTGGCACACCAGAAGTAGATACTGTAATTCTTTTTGAAGACATTCCTAGGCCTTCAGGAGATGTTATTTTATCAATAGATTTTATTACATTGTTGTAGTTCATTAAGGGCTCTCCCATACCCATAAAAACAATGTTAGATAGTTTATGATTGTGATAAAGTTTGCTTTGCTTGTTTATGGCTACTACTTGGTCATAAATCTCATCTGGGTGTAAGTTCCGCATTCTTTTTAGTCTAGAAGTGGCACAAAAACGACAATCTAAACTACAACCGACCTGACTAGATACACAAGCCGTAGTTCTTTTTTCTGTAGGTATTAGAACAGATTCAACAATTAATCCATCGTGCAAACGGATTCCATTCTTAATGGTTCCATCTTTACTTCGTTGCATAGAATCTACTTCTATATGATTAATCACAAAGTTTTCTTGCAACATCTCTCTAGTTTCTTTAGAAATGTTGGTCATGGCTTCAAAAGTGTGCAGAGATTTAGTCCACAACCATTCATATACTTGATTTCCTCGAAAAGCTTTATCTCCGTTCTTTTCAAAGAATTCTCTTAATTGCTCTTTTGTTAAGGATCGGATGTCTTTTTTCTTTGGTTTCATCTGTAGTTTCTATTCTTTCTTAGTCTAATATGCAATTTCTAAAAACTTGGTATGTGCAGCGCAAAAATACAAAAACCTCATAGCATGACTATGAGGCTTTTGATTTAATATTTTTTGATCAAAATTAAATAATCAACATTGCATCACCATAGGTATGAAACTTGTACTCTTCTTTAACAGCTACTTTATAAGCTTCCATTAAAAAATCATATCCTGCAAAAGCAGCAGCCATCATCATTAGAGTAGATTTTGGTGAATGAAAATTTGTAATCATAGAATTTGCAATACTGAAATCATAGGGAGGGAAAATAAATTTATTGGTCCAACCAGTATAACTATTTAATCTAGCACTTGCGGAAACAGAAGATTCTACAGCACGCATAACCGTTGTTCCTACAGCACAAATTCTTCTCTTATCTACAATTGCATCATTAATTAATTGAGCCGTTGCTGAAGGAATACTAATTTGTTCAGAATCTGTTTTGTGTTTTGATAAATCTTCAACTTCAACTGGGCTAAAAGTTCCAAGACCAACATGTAGTGTTAATTCAGCAAAGTCTACCCCTTTAATTTCTAAACGCTTCATTAAATGTTTAGAAAAATGTAATCCTGCAGTTGGAGCAGCAACAGCTCCTTCATTTTTTGCAAAAATTGTTTGGTAGCGTTCTTTATCAGTGGCTTCTACACCTCTTTTTATATATTTTGGCAAAGGCGTTTCTCCTAATTCTAATAATTTTTCTCTAAACTCTTCATAATCTCCATCATATAAAAAACGAAGGGTACGACCTCTAGAGGTAGTATTATCTATTACCTCTGCTACTAAACTATCATCTTCACCGAAGAATAATTTGTTCCCAATTCTAATTTTCCTTGCTGGATCTACTAAAACATCCCATAATCTATTTTCAGCATTTAATTCTCTCAATAAAAACACTTCAATTCTAGCACCTGTTTTTTCTTTATTCCCGTACATTCTAGCAGGAAAAACTTTCGTATTGTTTAACATTAATACATCACCTTCATCAAAGTAATTAATAACGTCTTTAAACATTTTGTGCTCTATGGTCTGTTCTTTGCGATTTAAAACCATTAAACGAGACTCATCTCTGTGTTCTGCTGGATATTCTGCCAATAATTCTTCTGGCAATTCAAAATTAAAATGGGATAATTTCATATGTCCTTTATATTTTTTTAAAATGTCATATGCTAATGTATCTATAAAATATTGAAAGATTTTACGCTAACAACAAGACTCATTTCATATGTGGTTTTGGGGTAATGGCGGCAAATATACGATTTGAAGATAGGGGTTGTCAAGTGTTTGAATGTTTAATTTACACTTTATTTATTTGAAAACCAATTTGCTGCAAATCTTTCCAAAAATTTCGATACGATTTTGTAACCACTCCTGCATCTAAAATTTCTAGAGGAACTCTCATTGCTAAAGGAGCAAACGCCATTGCCATTCTATGATCATTATACGTTTCTATAGAAACATTAGCATTCATTATTGAGCTAGTTCTTAAGTGTAAGCTAGTATTGGTTACGGATATATTGGCCCCTAATTTGGTAAGCTCTACCTGCAATGCCTCTAGTCGATCTGTTTCTTTAATTTTTAAGGTATGAAGGCCTAGTAATTCACAAGAAACTCCCAATCCAAAGCAGGTCACCGCAATAGTTTGTGCAATATCTGGAGCTTTATTTAAATCTATTTTTAGAAGCTCTTTGTTAGATTCTATTGTTTTTCTAAGAACCACACTAGTGGCTTCATAAGTAGTTTCTACACCAAAATGTTCGTATATATTTGCCAATACAGCATCTCCTTGCAAGCTTTCTTTCTTGTAGGAAGATAATCGTATTGCTGAACCAACAGTGCTTAAGGCCACTATCGAATAAAAATACGAAGCGGAACTCCAGTCAGATTCAACTACTAAAGACTGTTTTTTAATACCCTTAAAATACTGTACTTCAATTACCTGACCTTCAAAAGTAGCCGAAACTCCTATCTGTTCTAATAAAGACAAGGTCATGTTAATATAAGGAATAGAAGTAATTTCTCCTGTTAGTTCAACTCGTAATCCATTTGGTAAGCTAGCCGCTATAAGCAACAAAGCAGATATATATTGACTGCTAATATTGCCATTAATTTGCACCTTATTTTTGGTGAGTTGTTTTCCTGTAATTTTTAATGGTGGAAATCCTTCTTTTTCAAGATAAGAAATCTCAGCTCCTAAATCTCTTAATGCCTCTACTAAAACTTTAATAGGCCTGTTATGCATTCTTTCAGAACCAGATAAAACAGTAGTCTTTTTATATTGTGTTGCAAAAAAAGCAGTTAAAAAACGCATGGCAGTTCCGGCATGCCCTATGTTTATTTCAGTATCTTGAGTAGAAAGAGCGTGTTGTAAATGATGTGTATCATCAGAATCTGATAAATTTTGTATGATAATTTCTTTAAATAGTTTCTGCAAGACTAGCATTCTATTTGATTCACTTTTAGATCCAGAAATGAAAATGTCTTTCACAATACGCTCACTATCAACACCTTTTATGCAAATTTTCATAATTGACTTAGTCTCGTTTTAAATTCTTAAATTTAGGCTCCAAAAACAAACTAACATGAAAAAACTATTTTTTGTCCTTCTATGCCTTCTTTTTTCTGAAAGCTACAAAGTTAACGCTCAAAAGAATTCTACCAAATATTCTGAAGATTATTATAATGCTACCGAATGGAGAAATATTGGACCCTTTAGAGGTGGAAGAAGTGCAGCTGTTACTGGAGTTCCAGGAAAAGCAAATCTATTCTATTTTGGTTCTACAGGTGGAGGTGTCTGGAGAACTACAGATGCAGGGAATACATGGGAGAATATTTCAGACGGTTTCTTTGGTGGATCTGTTGGTTCTGTTGCTGTAAGTGAATGGGATAATAATGTTATTTATGTTGGGAATGGTGAGAAAACAGTTCGTGGAAATGTTTCTTCAGGAGATGGAATCTGGAAATCTGTAAATGCGGGAAAAACATGGGAACCTATGGGTTTAAAGAATGCCAGACATATTCCAAGAGTTCGTATTCATCCTAAAAATCCAGACATTGTATTTGCTGGAGTGATGGGTGATCTGTATAAGTCATCTCAAGACAGAGGTGTCTACAAATCTACAAATGGAGGAAAAACTTGGAGTAAAAAATTATTTGCAAATAAAGATGCCGGTGTTGTTGATTTAATTATAGATCCAAATAATTCAAGAGTTTTATATGCAACTACTTGGAATATTAGAAGAACTCCATATAGCTTATCTAGTGGAGGAGACGGTTCTGCTTTATGGAAAAGCACTGACGAGGGTGAAACTTGGACTAATATTTCTACACATAAAGGATTGCCAAGCGGTCTTTGGGGAATTAGTGGTGTAACAGTATCTCCTGTAAATTCTGATATTGTTTGGGCATTAATTGAAAATGAAAAGGGAGGGGTTTACAAATCTGTAGATGCAGGAAAAACCTGGAAGCTAATTAATAGCGAACGAAAATTACGCCAACGAGCATGGTACTACACCCGTTTGTATGCAGATACCCAAGATGAAAATATTTTATATGTTCTAAATGTTAGATATCATAAATCTACAGATGGTGGGAAAACCTATAAAACGTTTAATGCACCACACGGAGACCATCATGATTTATGGATTGCTCCAGAAGACAACCAGCGAATGATTATTGGTGATGATGGTGGTGCTCAAGTTTCTTTTGATGCAGGAATTAACTGGAGTACTTACAACAACCAACCAACCTCTCAATTTTATAGAGTTACTACAGATAATCATTTTCCATATCGTATTTATGGGGCACAGCAAGACAATTCTACTGTTAGAATTGCTCATAGAACACAAGGTCGATTTATTGGTGAATCTGACTGGGAGTCTACAGCTGGAGGGGAAAGTGCTCATTTAGCGATAGACCCCACAAATAACGATATTGTTTATGGAGGAAGTTATGGCGGATTGCTTACCAGACAAAATCATAAAACAGGTGAAACAAGAGCCATTAATGTTTGGCCAGATGACCCAATGGGTCATGGAGCTGAAGATTTTAAATATCGTTTTCAGTGGAATTTTCCAATCATGTTTTCTCCAAATCACAAGAACAAACTGTATGCAGCATCAAATCATCTGCATATGACAACAAATGAAGGACAATCTTGGGAAATTATTAGTCCAGACTTAACAAGAAATGACCCAACTACGCTTAAATCTTCTGGTGGCCCTATCACAAAAGACAACACAGGTGTAGAATACTATGCCACAATTTTTGCTGTGAATGAATCTAAGCAAGAAGATGGTTTAATATGGACTGGATCAGATGATGGCTTGGTTCATGTAACCAAAGACGGCGGTAAAAACTGGACAAATGTAACTCCTAAAAAAATGCCTGAATGGATGATGATTAATTGTATTGAAATAGATCCATTTACAAAAGGGGGAGCCTACGTGGTAGGAACAAAATACAAATCTGGCGATTACTTGCCTTATATCTATAAAACAGAAAATTACGGAAAAACTTGGAGGCAAATTACTAATGGAATTGGTGCTGAAGATTTTACACGCGCCCTGAGGGCAGATCCAAAACGTAAAGGATTATTGTATGCTGGAACTGAAAGAGGAATGTATATTTCTTTTGATGATGGTAGCAATTGGAATAAGTTTCAATTAAACTTACCTATTGTACCTATTACAGATCTAGCCATTAAAAATGACAATCTAATTGCTGCAACTCAAGGAAGGTCTTTTTGGATGATTGATGATTTAACACCAATGCATCAATTAACAACTAGCCTTGTGCAAGAAGATGTTATTTTATTTAAACCTCAAGATAGTTACAGAATGGGGGGCGGAAATGGAAGAACATCTAAAACTGAAGGCACAAACCATCCTGGTGGAGTTGCCATCAATTATTTCATCAAAGAAAAAGATGCTAAAGAACCCGTATCTCTTCAAATTTATGACAGTAACGATGCCTTAATTAAGACCTTTAGTACCGACCCAAATAAGGAGAAAAAAGAGGAGAAGTTAACCCTAGAAAATGGCAATAATATTTTCTATTGGGACATGATGTATCCTGGTGCAGAAAAAGTAAAAGGAATGATTTTATGGTGGGCTTCTTTAAATGGACCCATGGCATTACCTGGAAACTATAAAGTAACTTTAACTATGGGAGAAATTTCAAGGTCTCAAAACTTTACTATTTTAAAAAATCCTATCTCTGAAGCTACCTTAGCAGATGCAACAGCTCAATTTAATTTTATTAATGACATTAACGCAAAAGTAACTGAAATTCATAAAGCATTAAAGAATGTAAAAAAAGTAAGAGCTCAGGTAACAGCCTTACAGACATCAATTAAAAATAAAGAGAAGCATACAGAGTTAATAAACTATGCAGCTAGTTTATTAAAGGAAATGACCATTATTGAAGAAACCTTATACCAAACAAAAAGTAAAAGTGGGCAAGACCCTTTAAATTTCCCAATTAGATTGAATAACAAATTGGCGCATTTAAATTCATTAACTAGAATTGGTAGTTATGCTCCAACGCAACAAGCTATTGATTTTAAAAATGAGATTAATAAAGAGATTGATAAAGAATTATCAAAACTCTATGACTTATTTAATAACAAAGTAACAGTCTTAAATAAAAAAGTAAAAGACAGTCAAATTGATTTAATTCAGCTAGACTAAGCTCACTAATCAAATAAAAAAAGCGACCAATATTGGTCGCTTTTTTTATTTTAGTTAGATGACTTTAGCCATTAAAATGACTTAATTTTAATCATATTATTTCATATTCTTATTAGAGACATAAATTCCATAAATAAAGCCTGCAATTACCTTACTTGAAAAGAAACCTTTCCATTGCTCGTTGCTAAAGTTTTTATCGGAAACTGCTTCCCAATTGCCCGAGATAAGATCTGAGAAACTATTAAAACATAAAGATATAATTGTAATTAAAAAAACAAATACAGCTCCAACTTTCATCACATTAGACCAAAAGGCAGCTTTTTTAATATTTTTAGATAATGCCATCTACTGTAATTTTTTATTGTTTTGATGACGATCATGATCGCGTTTTGTTTTGATATCTAATTTATTTTCAAAAGATTCTTGAAGATTTATGCCTGTCTGGTTTGCTAAACATAAGACAACAAATAATACATCTGCCAATTCTTCGCCCAAATCTTTTCCTTTGTCTGAATCTTTTTCAGACTGCTCACCATATCTTCTTGCTATAATTCTGGCTACTTCTCCTACTTCTTCTGTAAGTTGTGCCATATTGGTTAGCTCATTAAAATAACGAACACCATGGTTCTGAATCCAATCATCTACTTGTTGTTGTGCGTTTTTAATACTCATTATTTTCTAAAATTTTTGATTGTCAAATATACCTAACTAATTTTTCATGTTTAAAATAAAAAATGAATTAAAGTGTTTTAATCATTATTATTGCTAAAAATACATGAGTTCGAATGAAATAGAAAACTATCAAAAAAAAAACAATTTAACTCTTTTTATAAACCTATGTTTAGAGTTGTTTCGGCTGCTTATTTTTTTATCTTATGATTTACACCATTGAACGTCTCTAAAATTTCCTTCATCGAAACATAAAAAACAAAGACAATAAGTTCATTAGTTTTGGAATGTGATCCCTAAAATTACAAGAAAAATAAAAAAATCCTTCTTTAAAAAGGACATAGATTGTAGCAGCTATTTGCCTAGTTGTTGTTCAATTCCTTTTGATGATTATTGTAAAAATGTTGACTCTTTTAAACAGGCAACCAACAAGGTATCCTTCTTTAATGAATTTGAATTTGGAACTTCTTCAAAAACAATGCAAAATAAGTTAGGAAAACCTCTATTTACAAAAATTCAAAATTCTGTAAAGATTTCAATAACAAAGAGAAAAGTAGCGGGTTTTAAATTTGTTTTCAAATTATACTTTATAGAAGATCAGTTAGTTCATTTTGAATCTGAATGTAGAAATAGCTCTAAAGTTCTTCAAAAAGCATTGTTAGATGCAGTCATTAATAAATACAATTGTAATCTAGAAGTATATTCTTTCAATGAAAATTGTGCCGTTAAAGTGACTAAAATTTTTAACGTACGTGTTCAGTTTTTTAGTATTAACAGAAAACATATTGAAATGATGAAAAGTTTCAAAGAAAAAAACTCTATTGATTACTCTATTAATAAAATTTTTAATTTATCTGAAGTACTTCTAGATCAGTATATTTAAAAAATCATTTCTTGAGATTTCTCTAGCTCCTAAGCTTGCTAGATAATCATTATACATCTGGCAATCAATTAATTTATATAGATTAGATTGTATTAAATAAATAAACGCTAGTTTTGAAGCGTTGGAAACTTTAGTAAACATACTTTCCCCACAAAAAACAGTCCCAACCTCTATTCCATAAAGACCCCCTACTAAAACTTTTTTATCACAATTTACACTTCTGTTCTCTGTATTTGGAAGCCATATCTCTATTGACTTTGCATGGCCTTTTTTAAAAAGTTCTATATATGCTTGTTCCATTTCATCTGTAATCCAAGTTCCAAAGCCATCTTTACGTACTGTATTTTTACAATTAAAAATTACTTCCTCAAAAGCTTCGTTTTCAGTAATGATGAACTTATTTTTTCTAAGAACTTGTTGCGTTGATTTAGAAATCTTTAATTCTTTTGGAAATAAAACCATTCTTTCTGGAGGACAATACCACACAATTGGTTCATTTTTAGAATACCAAGGAAAAATCCCCTGTTGATATGCATGTATTAATCTTTCTGGAGATAAATCTCCACCTAGAGCAATAACACCATCTTTATTAGCAGTTTTATAGTCTGGAAATTCTATTTTTTCGGAAAGCCAAATCATACAATCATAGAGTTAAAATAATAGAATACCAAGTATATAAATAAGACTTCCTACAAACATTGCAATTAATGAATAGGGCAAAATTTCTTTAGCTTTTAATTTAGTAATGCCTAAAAGTGGTAATGCCCAAAATGGCTGGAGCATATTGGTAATTTGATCTCCATAGGCCAATGCCATAATTGCCTTTTCTAAAGGCACCCCTAATTTTAATGCAGATTCTATAATTATAGGACCTTGTATAACCCATTGACCACCCCCACTTGGCACAAAAATATTTACCAAACCAGCACTAAAAAAAGTAACTAATGGTAACGTTGTTGCTGTAGAAATAGATACAAAAAAGTTTGAAACTTGAGTAACCATTCCACTAGAACTCATAATACCCATAATTCCAAAATACAAAGGAAACTGAATAAGAATTCCAGAAATATCGGAAATTGATTCCCAAATTGCATTGGTAAACTTTTTAAAACTACCATGTAAAATAATTCCCAAACCTAACATCAAAAAATTAATAAGGTTTGGAGTAATTTTTAATACTTTAATATCATCTATATATTGGCAAAAAAAAGCTACAATAATGAGCGCCCCAAATGCTCTAGCTAAAATTTTTGAATTGTCTAATTTGTCAGCCTTACTTAATATTTTTTCTTCTTCATGATGCATTTTATACTCAGGTAAGTTTATTTCTGTTGGCTCTGATCTCTTTCCTAGCAGATAAAATAAGCCAGTAATTACAACAATTATTAAAGAAAAAATTATGAGATTAGAACTATTAAAAATTGTCTGATTAAAATTTATTGATGAAGGAATTTGAGATACTAATTCTAAAGATGATGTGTTCTTCATAATACTAGAAAGGTGACCAACTTCATTTATTTTTATTGGAGCAGATCCTGAAATTCCTCCATGCCATACCATCATTCCCATATATCCTGAGGCACCAATAATTGGGTAATTTAACTTTATGTTATTCTTATAGGCATGCTCAGCAACTTTACGAGCTAATAAGGCTCCAAAAATGAGTCCTAAACCCCAATTAAAAAAAGCTACCAACATGGTTAAACAGGCAACAATAGCGGCACTTGTTGCCGTATTGTTACAATACCTCGTAATTTTCATTATTAAGTTACTAATTGGCTTGCTTAAGACCAATACATGACCTAATACTAAAATTAACATCATTTGATACGCAAATTCTAATAAAGAACTAGACCAAATTCCTTTTTCCCAATATTGTAATATATTTACTGTATAGCCTACAAAACCTATTGTATCTGGCTTGGTGAAAAATAATGCTAAAAAAATAGTAACAATTGTTAATAGAACAGCAATTGTAAAAGGTGATGGAAGGTATTTATTAAAAACTGCTTCAACTGCTTTCGAAATGTTCATATAGTTTTATTTGACAGCTAAAATATAAAGAAAAGTTAATTATTTACTTTTCTATTCATAAAGAGATTTTTACTTCCTATTTTTGTACTCCCTTGGGTTATGAGAAAAAAGAAATCTAGAACAAAGTTATTACACCAATATTACAGTTATACTGGCTTCTATTCCTTTATAGGTAATAGTTTAAAAAAAGCAGCAATCCCAGTAATACTCATTATTGTAGGACTGTATTTAATTAATGAATATGTATTTACAATAGATGATGGATTGGTGTTTCTCACTCAAACATTTTCAAGAACTGGCATTATTATTACTTTTTTTATTTCTGAAACTTTACTTGGCTTAATCCCTCCAGAAATTTTTATTGCATGGTCTAAAAAAACAGCATCACCTATTCTAAATTTATCAATTTTAGCAACGCTTTCGTATACAGGAGGAATTTTATCTTATTTTATTGGTAAAACTATTTTAAAAATTAATGCCGTAAAAAATTATTTAGAAGTAAAAATGGCTAAGCATCTAAAAAATACAGGAAAGTGGGGAGGGTTTTTAATTCTTATTGGCGCCCTATTGCCAGTACCCTTTTCAATTACATGTGTAGCTGCAGGAATGATCAAATACCCTTTAAAAGGAGTTATTCTTTTTGGACTGTTCCGCTTTCTTCGTTTTGCTTTATATGCATGGGCAATTTTTAATGTAGTCAATTAAAACTACTATCTTTATCGCATGGGATTAACAAACAATGATATTTTTAAAAAATTACGCGTAGCTCACAAGCTTAGAGATGATGATATTGTAAACATCTGTAAATTAGTAGACTTTAAAGTTTCTAAAAGTGAACTAGGAGCACTTTTTAGGAAAGAAGATCATCCAAAATATATGGAATGTGGAGATCAAATTTTACGTAATTTCTTGAACGGATTAGTCATTCATTTGCGAGGACCAATGCCAGCAAAAAAAGAGTAGCTATTAAATTTACTTTTCTTCTTTAACAATCGTTTTAAAATCTGAAACAATCTTATTAATAACAGTATCAATTCTTTTTTGATCATTGTTATAATGAGGTTCTAGTGATTTTTTTTCTGGAAACTGCTCAATCATAACTGTTGTTGATGGAAAAGCGAAATCTACTCCAAGTTCCTTTGCCAATTTAACAATAGTAATATGAATTTGGTGTCTAGATTTTTGCTCGCTAGACCAAGCCAAATCTTTTAGATACATATTCATCATTATTAATAAAGCAGAATCACCAAAACCTGTAAATTCTACATTAAAAGAATCTGATTTAGTGTCTGGATGAGCTATGATAATTTCTCGAACACCTTTCACAAAAGCTTCAATTAATTCTGGTGGTGTATCGTAACGCAATCCTAGTTGAGTATTGTAGCGTCTATAAAGTCGTAAACCACTATTATTAATCACTAGTTCGGACAAGCTACTATTAGGAATTTGAAAAATAGACGTGTCTGCTGCTCTAATTCTAGTAGATCTAAACCCAACTTCTTCAACTGTTCCTACTACTTCACCCGCAGAAATCCAATCGCCTATATGAAATGGTTTGTCTATAAAAATCATTACCGTTCCTATAAGGTTTTTAACGGTATCTTGTGATGCAAATGCAAGTGCCAAACCACCTATTGATGCACCAGCTAAAATAGTTGCAGCATCTACTCCAAAAAGTAATAATAATTTAAATGTTCCAATAATAAAAATAAGAACAGTCGCAAAATTCTTAAGAATTGGTGTTAACTGGTCGTCTAATTTACCTTCTGTTTTCTGAGTATACTCATGATATAAACTAATTAAAACTTGTGCTAACTTTAAAAACACATATATCCAAAAAACTGTAGATGCAATATTAATTCCTAAAAATATCCATGTATTAATTTCTAATCCAAATTGTAACGAAGGTAAAACTTTATCAAGCAGAGCTATAGCAACTAATAGACTAAGGGGATGTGCTAATTTTTTTATGGTATCATTAACCTCAATACTACTCTTCGTGTATTTATAAAGAATTCTTCTTAAAAATAAAAACGCCAATTGTTTGACAATTAAAAATAACACAAATGCTATTACTACTAACAAAATAAGTGCTGTGTATTGCCAAACTTCAATAGATAGTATTTTTTTGTGTCCAGCTCCCGGAACAATATTTTGAATCTTCTCAATATACCAAGGAAAAATTTCTGCATGTAGAACATCTAGATTTTCGATTGTTTCAGAAGAGTAATACCAAGATTTACCAATTTTTTCAAGAGAAATCAAAGGCATGCGTTCTGGAAATAAGACGAATTTATGTTGTTTTAAAAAAGAAATACTATCTGTGTACATAGAATCATTAGAAATCCTATTAAAATCTATTTTTAAGCCTTTTCCGTCAAGAATTCTTTTAATTTTAATAACTGCCTCTATGGCCTCTTTTTCATCTAAACCTTTAATAGTTTTTGCAGCTTTCTTAGGTTGGTAGGAAGAAGTTTGCAAAAAATAAATATGAGTATAAACAGTTGCTCTAGGATTAGACAAGTCTACTTCTTGTGCTTTTTGACCAATAGCTAGATTAGAGACAAATAGCAATAAAAACAGTATATTTTTCATACGTAAGTTATTAATCACTTATTAAATTAAATTTCAAATTTAAACCTTTTCAAATTTTATAGCTCAAAAAAATATATAATAAATTTTTTACTTAGGAGTTCTACTATAATATATAGCTTATTTACGACTTAAACCAGCTAGAATATTCTACATAGTTATTTGCTATTCTATCAATTTCTCCAGAAATCATTTCATTAGAAATTTTTTTAATTTTTTTTGCTGGAACTCCTGCATAAATAGTTCCACTCTCTACGTGAGTATTTTTTGTTACTACAGCGCCGGCTGCAATAATTGAATTACTTTCTATCACGCAGTCATCCATAATAATACTCCCCATACCTATTAATACATTATCATGAATGGTACATCCATGAACAATTGCATTATGACCTATAGAAACGTTGTTCCCAATTGTAGTTGGTGATTTTTGAAATGTAGCATGAATTACTGCGCCATCTTGTATATTTACTTTATTTCCAATTTTTATATAATGAACATCACCCCTTATAACTGCATTAAACCATACACTACATTGTTTTCCTATAAAAACTTCTCCAACAATTGTTGCATTTTCTGCGATAAAACAATCTTTTGATATCTGTGGATGTTTTCCATTAACAGGTTTGATAATCTTCATTTATTTTAGTTTTTTTTTAATAAGTATGAACATTTATTTTTTGAAAAGAAACCTTAAAAATCTTTTTGATTTTGTTGAAAATTGAAATAATTTAAATTTTATTTAATACGTTTTTCTAATTAAAAAAATGGCATCACTATTGCAAGGTAAGTAATTAGTGAAAAAAATCAGGAAAAACTGAACTAGTTTTATTATGTATTCTTTTAATCATAAAATTATGAAAATATACTTATTAAAATTGATGACAATAGTAATCTTAGGATCTTCTTTTGTGTCTTCAGCAACAAATTCAGAAGAGGATAAAAAAAAACAAACTATTAAAGTTGCATTACTTTTAGATACAAGTAATAGCATGGATGGTTTAATTAATCAAGCCAAAGCACAGCTATGGGAAATTATTAATGAATTATCATTTGCTAAATATGGAATTCAAAAGCCAAATTTAGAAATTGCTTTGTATGAATATGGAAATGATCGTATAGAATCATCTAATGGCTTTGTAAGACAGGTGCTAGCATTTAATAGTGATTTAGATGAAATCTCAGAAAAATTATTTTCACTAACTACTAATGGTGGAAAAGAATATTGTGGCCAAGTAATTAGTAACTCTTTGAAAGAATTAGAATGGGGAGAAAACAACAATGACCTACGTTTAATTTTTATTGCTGGAAATGAGCCTTTTACTCAAGGAAAAATCAGTTACAAAGAAGCCATTTCAGATGCCAATAAAAAAGATATCATTATCAATACTATTTTTTGTGGAAATTATACTCAAGGAATTTCTGGAATGTGGCAAGATGGTGCAAATTTGGGAGGTGGAGATTATATGACAATCAATCAAAATAAAAAGGTAATTCATATTGTTACGCCTTATGATAATGATATAATCATCTTAAATAAACAGTTAAATAATACCTACATCTATTTTGGAAATAAAGGCATGATTCAATATAAGAAACAAGCTAATCAAGATAAAAATGCAGATAAATTTTCTACATCGGTAAGCGTAGGAAGAGCTATTAGTAAAAGTAACCATTTTTATAAAAATTCTTCTTGGGATCTTGTAGACAAATCACAAGAAGAAGAAATAGATTATTCTAAAATTAAAAGAACAAATCTTCCTAAGAAATTACAAAATATGTCTGATGAAGCACTAAAGAAACATGTTAATACACTCGGAAAAGAAAGAGCTGTTATTAAGAATAAAATGACTGAATTAGATAAAAAAAGAAGAGTCTATATTGCTAGCAAGCAGCAAGAATCATCAAAAGATAACGAATTAGAAAGTGTTATTTTAAAGTCTATAAAAAAACAAGCAATCAAAAAAAATTATAAATGGTAAAAAACTAGTGACAATAATTTCTGTTAAATCCTCTTAGATTTAGTTTGGTCTTTGCCGGTTTTTTAGTTGATTACTAATTGCTGACCAATAGAAAGTGAGTTGTTCTTTAAACCATTTACCTCTTTAATTAATGCAACTGTAGTTTTAAATTTTCTAGCGATAGAATATAAGGTATCTCCTTTTTTTACTTGATAGTATTCTAGAATGGATTTTTTTGGCTTAGTATTGCGTTTTTTTGGCTTTTCTATTTTCCCTCTTTTTAGATCTTTCTTGGTAAACTTATCAAACTCATATAAATTATACGTTTCAATAATTTTGATAATTTTTTTTGGATATTTTTTATCGGTAGCATACCCCGCTTTTTTTAATCCTTTTGCCCAACCTTTATAATCTGATTTTCTTAGTTTAAATAAATTGGCATATCGTCTTCTTCCGCTAAGAAACTCTGAATGATCTTTGTAAGAAGTCTCTACAAATTTGTATTTTCTAAAGCATTCTCCTTTCTCATCATCATCATGATATACTTTTTGACCTTTCCATCCAACATGACATTTAATTCCAAAATGATTGTTAGATTTTGAAGCTAACTGACTTCTTCCATTCCCAGATTCTAAAATCCCTTGCGCTAACGTAATACTTGCAGGAATATCATATTTATGCATCTCTAAAACAGCCAACGGGGCATATTTTTTAATGTATTGAAGTGTGTGTTTATTTAAAGATTTATTCCCTTTTTCTAGCTTTTTAACATGTTGTTGCTGTCTTACTGATGGTAATTTATTAATAGGATTCTTTACAACTTTTACGTTGTTATTTTTCTTTGTAGAGATTTTTCTAGTAGAGCTACAACTTGCTAGGAACAGGACACACAAAACTCCAAAAAAAAATTTAACCTTCATTTATAGTATTTTTAAATCTTTCTGTTTGCTTTTTAATCGTTGATTAAAGCCTTCAATTCCTTGAAGGCCACCTGTATGAATGATCAGTATTTTACTTCCATTTGGAAATCGGTTTTTTTTGATCATGTCTACAATTCCAAACATCATTTTTCCTGTATAAATTGGATCTAATGGAATATCAGTTTCACTTTTAAATCGATTGATAAAATGAATTAACTCATCAGTATATTTTCCATATCCTCCAAAATGATACTCTTTTATCAGTTCCCAATTCTCTTGTTTTTTAGCGTATTTTAGAATTTCATTTTCTAAAAAATCTCCTTTCAACGCTGGAAACCCAATGACTTTTTGGTGGTCTTTTGCTTTGTTAATGATCCCAGAAATAGTTCCACCAGTTCCAACACACGAACAAATATAATTAAACTGACTGTCTTCTGTTGTTAAAATTTCTTCACAGCCTTTTATTGCCAACTCATTGGTTCCTCCTTCTGGGATACTATAAAAGTCGCCATGTTTTTCTTGAAGTGTTTCTATAAACTGAGGCCTTGTTTTCTCTCGATAGTATTCTCTAGAAATGAATTCAAATTTCATTCCATGTTCGCTCGCTTGTTTTAAGGTTGAGTTTGTAGCAAGTGTTTTAGCAAAATCTTTTCCTAATTCATCTCCCCGTATAATTCCGATTGTCTTAAAACCAGCCATTTTCCCTGCAACTGCTGTTGCTAGAATATGGTTAGAAAATGCACCTCCAAAAGTTAACAACGTTTTTTTTTTTGCTGATTGGCTTCTAGTAAGTTGTATTTTAATTTTCGAAATTTATTACCAGAAACTAACGGATGAATTAAATCTTCTCTTTTTATACATAACTCAATATTTTTATCCTCTAAAATAGGAAGTTGAATGTGTTGGTTTATAATATTAGAGTGTGAATTAAAAAAAGAAGTGTCATTTTTCATTAAAAACAAAAATATTAAATATTTTAACAATATATTTAAAAAATAAAATTTCTTAATTAAGAATAAAAATATGAAAAAAACTTTATTGATAATTTTGCTTTGCTTTCTTACAATAAATATTCAAGGTCAAAGCAAAAAAGAATCGTTTCTTGAAATCTTAGAACGAAGTTATGATCGAGCTCCAAACTCGGCAAATTTGGCTAAATACTTAAACAAATTAAAAGGTGATATAAATAACATAAGCAAATCCTTTAAATCTTTAAAATGGGCCATTAGTAATAATAAGAGAAGTTGGAAGAAGAAACATGCACAAGCTATAAAAAATAAAACAGAAGTTTTAATGCGTAATTGTTTATTCTCATACAAATACGCTGAAAACATCACCTCAAAATTAAAAATCAGCTCAGAACAAAAGCAAAAAATGTTTTCTTTAAAAACAGAAATATCATATTTATATAAATCTGGAGAATCCCTAGTAAAAACTTGTGATTTCTTGATTAAAAAACCGGGGAAACTTACTCGTAAAAAATTTAACTCAATGGTAGATTCATATCAATTAGGTAAAGAATATAACAGATTGATGAAAAAAACAAAAGTTTTATTAAAAATCTCTTTAACGGAATCATATCAATAAAAAAAAAGTCTTAAAAATCAGTAACCTCTTGTTCTACTTGCTCCCAATCTGACATTAGAGATTCTAATTGGGCTTTTTTAGCTTTGTAGTTCTCAAAGAAATTAGGTTTGCTAGAGACTTCATCATAATTTTTTGCTAATTGTAAATCTATCTTTGAAATTTCAGTTTCTAAATTGCTAATCTGAGTTTCAATTTTAGTCAACTTATTTTTTAGTTTCCTTAGTTGCTTCTCTTGATCTCTGGTTAATTCATGTGCTTTCTTTGAAGTACTTTTATCTACTTTTACAACCGTTCTTTTTTCTGCTTCACGCAAATTTTCCATCTTGTGCTGCTCAAGGAAATAATCGATATCTCCCAAATATTCTTTAATAACTTTATCTTTAAAACCAAAAACAGTTGATGTTAAACCTTGTAAGAAATCTCTATCATGAGATACTAAAATTAAGGTTCCATTAAATTGTCTTAACGCTTCTTTTAGCACATTTTTAGAGGCAATATCTAAGTGATTTGTTGGCTCATCCATGATTAAAACATTAAAAGGCGATAACAATAATTTACACAATGCCAATCTATTTCTCTCACCTCCAGAAAGTACTTTTGCCTTTTTATCTACGGCATCACCACCAAACAAGAACGACCCTAACATATCTCTAACTCGCATTCTGTTACCATCGGTAGCAGCATCTTCCATGATTTCTAAGACAGTTTTTTCTGGCGGCAAATGTTCCGACTGATTTTGAGCAAAATATCCAATTTCGACATTGTGCCCTAGTTTTAAATACCCTTCAAATGGAATTTCACCAACCATCATTTTTGCCAACGTAGATTTGCCTTGCCCGTTTTGTCCAACAAAAGCAATTTTACTACTTCTCTCTATTAAAAGATCTACATTTTCAAGCACATGTTTATTTCCATAACTTTTACTAATTTTTTCTGCCTCAACAACAATCTTTCCTGGTTCTTTAGAGATTGCAAAACGAACATTCATTGCAGCATTATCATCTTGATCAACTTCAATAAGCTCTACCTTATCTAATTGTTTCATTAACGATTGTGCCATAGAAGCTTTGCTTGCCTTCGCTTTAAACTTATTAATTAAAAGCTGTTTTTGTTTGATTTCTTTTTCTTGATTCTTCTGTGCTTGTAGCTGTTTTTGTTTTATTTCTCCTCTCAATAATAAAAACTGAGAATAGGGTTTTTTATAATCGTAAATCTGACCTAAAGAAATTTCTATAGTTCTATTGGTTACATTGTCTAAAAACATTTTATCATGTGAAACCAATACAATGGCTCCTCCGTATGATTTTAAGAAGTTTTCTAACCAAATAATAGATTCTATATCTAAGTGGTTGGTTGGCTCATCTAATAATAGAATATCATTGTTTTGTAACAAAAGTTTTGCCAATTCTATACGCATTCTCCAACCTCCTGAAAAAGTATCGGTGAGTTTATCAAAATCTTCTCTTTGAAACCCTAATCCTTGTAATATTTTCTCAGTATCTCCCTGATAATTATACCCACCCAACAACTCATAACGCTCTGTTAGGTCTGTTAGGTCAATAATTAACTGACTATATGCTTCACTTTCATAATCGGTTCTTGTTGCTAATTGTTCGTTAATAGCATCTAGTTTAACTTCTATTTCTTTAATCTCTTCAAATGCCTGATAAGCTTCTTCTAAGATGGTTCTTCCTTCAACAAATTCTATATCTTGGCGCAAAAAACCTATCTCAATATCTTTATCAAAAGCCATCGTTCCTCCGCTACTTTCTATATCTTTTGAAAGTACTTTTAATAGGGTAGATTTTCCTGCTCCATTTTTACCTATTAAACCAATTCTATCTCCTTTGTTTAGTTTAAAAGTAATTCCTGAAAACAAATCTGTCCCCATAAAAGAGACTGTTAAATTATGTACGTTAAGCATTAAATTTTATCATTTTTTCTGGTGCAAAACTAGGTAAAAAAAGAATACAATCGTATTTCTAAATTTTCATGTTTTTATAGATCATAACTAACAGGGTATCGTCTTAACTATTATAGTTTATAGAATTAAACCAAACAATACTATTTTGTTTTCAATTTAAGTATTTTTACACTTGTTATCCATTCAAGTAAATTTATTCTAAGAATCATAATGTTAAAAAAAGGAACTAAAATCTATAGTGTTTTAAGAGGGAAATGCCCGAGTTGTCATAAAGGTGATTTTTTTAAACACTCCTTTACAATGAATCTTTTTAAAGTAAATAAAATTAAAAAAACATGCTCCTGTTGTAATCTTAAATATATGATTGAACCTGCTTTTTATTTTGGAGCTTTGTACGTGAGTTATGGGATAACTGTAGCATTGTGTATTGTAACTTTTGTTATTTCAAAATTAATGTTGAATGTTACTCTTCTAACATCTTTTATCACAATTTTTGTAGTTCTAATTCTATTTATACCTGTAAATCTTAGACTTTCCAGAATTCTTTGGATTAATATGTTTGTAAGCTATAAAGCCTAAGTTATTTTTTTTCAAATCTTTTAATATCAATTTCTTGATCTAATGCTTCATCATCTTCTAAATGATGATATAAATTCTTAGCAACCGTAGGTGCAATCATAACTCCACGAGTTCCTAAGCCGTTTAAGACACTTAATTGTTTGTGTCTAGCATGTACACCAACCATTGGCCTTCTGTCTTTAACTGCTGGTCTTATACCTGCTGACTGCTCGACTATACTATACGAAACAGTAATTACTTTTTTTAACTTTTCAATTAACTCTTCTTTTCCCTCTTTAGAAGGTATAGATGTTTTGTCTTTATGATTAAAAGTAGCACCTACTTTATAATGATTGTTTCCTAATGGAAGTACAAATAATGTTGATTTTAATAGAAAGTCAATTTCTAATTCAGGAGCGAGAATAGTAATGATTTCTCCTTTAACTTCCTCTAAAGGGAGATGATTAAAGTAGGGATTCTTTTTTAGTCCAAAGCCTTCACAAAAAATAATTTTAGCTGCTTCAAGGCTATGGTATTTTACGGAAGTATTTTCAAAAAGGATGTCTTTGTGATTAAATTTTTCAAATCGAATCCAATTATTTTCTTGTAAATACTTCCTGTAAGTTTCTACCAATTTAAGAGTGTCTATTCTACCACCTTCTTTTACATTTCCAAAAAGATGATTACCTACAACTCCTCTATAGGCTTGATTGTCTAATTCTGGGTCTAGGAATGGTGCTACAGTTGGTTTATCAAATGCTGAAAACCAGTTGTTTTGATCTTCAATAGATTTGAAGGCTTTTTTAATAATAAATTTTTGATCAAAAGTTTGATCAAATTTTTTTTCTAATTTCTCATAAAAAGGAAGTGCTATCTCAAGTTGTTGTTTTGCATTCCAAACAGGGGAAAATCGTTTTAAAATAACTGGGTTATAAACACCTCCTGCAACCAAAGAAGATGTCTGTGAAGCATCTTCAAAGACAATGAAACTTTTATTAGCTGTAATCAATTCTTCTACAAAAGCTAATCCTGCTAAACCCAAACCAACAATAATATAATCTACTTTCACAATTCAAAAATACTCTTTTACAATAAAAAAGCGTTTCGAAATCCGAAACGCTTTTTTAAAATTATAAAATTATAAAATTAATAATTCCACATATCTATCTCTTTATCTCTGATAGACTCCTTTATTCTATCTGCCTCTAGCAGCTGAAATAATGAATTACCTCTAATATAATCTGCAATTTTTCTGTTACCGTACATGTTTTCTTCGCGTACAATTACAGAGCTAAATCTTCTTGCATTTAAAAGGTGGTCATAAGAAATTGGTTGAGATACATTTTTTGGGTTAAATACCTTCGCCTTGTGTAAAATATTTCTAGCTGAAGGATAAAATACCCAGAAAAGCTCATATAATTCTTCGTCTTCAATGTCTGGCAACCCTAAGGTTAATACATCTTTACCCATTGGCGCTAATGCTAGTAACCTGTATTTAAGCTCTCCCAAACGTTTGTCAAAGTACCACATACCTTTGATCATATACCCTTCAATATCTTGGGTTTGAATTCTAAAAGTATCTGGATAATCTCCATTTAAACGAATGTTAACTAATTTTTCATCAATTTCTGAACCTGTTATTTTTGATGTAAAAAAAGAATCTGAATAGACATTTTTAAGGTCACCTCTTCTAATTCCTTTTAAAAGAGTGTCAAATAAAGAACGCCTGTCATTAGATATATTAGCTGTATCTATTGGGAAGTAATAAGGAAGATTAATTTTTTGATTTAAATCTACAAATTCCCAAACTACTTTAGACCAAAGAATATCTCTGTCATCTATATAACCATAAGCTAATGGACTATCATTGTCTGCAGCTATTTTCTCTTTGCTTTGCTTACCAATCTGTTCTACCTTGGTAGCATTTAACAAATTGGATTGTGCACTTGTATAGTTTGTAACTAAAAGTGCAATAACAACTGTGTAAAAAAGCTTCCTAATCATACTGCTTATAATTTTATTCTTCTAATTTGTAATCGATATACTTACCGGTAATACTTTCTTAATTCTAGTTCCTTTAAGTTTTTCAAAGGCTTGAATATCAAAAATAGTAACTAAATCTCCTCTTCTTGCTTTTGCAAGGGCTTTTTTTGCTCTAGCATCTAATTTATCTCCTGAAACTTTTACTGCTAATTGCCCTGGTACCTTTATGGTAAAACCTTTTACAACTAGTTGTAAGTCAAAAACAAAATCTGGTAGAGCTGCACCTATTGGAACATTGCTTAAACTAGATTTTGGCATTGGAACAATTCCAAAATCATTTCTAACAGTTCCTGCAGCGGCTGGAATATCTTTAATTCTAAATACCTTAGGTGTGTTAATTTTTTTCCCACTACTTAATTTGGCAGAAACGTTAATTTTAACTTCGGTTCCTTTTCCTGGATTTAAAATATATTTTCCATTACCTGTTTTTGTTAATGTATTACCATTTCCAACATTAGGAGTAATATCTTTATCTCCAACACCTGGTACTGAAATAGAAATTGGATTGTCTAAACCTCTGTAGACTACATTCATTTTGTCTGCAGAAATAACTGCCTCACTAGGCTCTGCTATTACTGAATAAGAGCTTTCAAACGGAATGTCTTGAGCTTCACCATCTTGCATGAATGTGATTGTTCCTTTAATATTATTTGAACCTACATTCCCAGCAGGGATATCAACCATAACCTGTCCGTCTTTTACTTTGCTGGTAGCATCCCTTCCGTTTAAAATAACTTTGGTAGGTTTTAAAGTGGCATCGTAACGACCTAAAACAACTTTTCCTGTTACTTTCTCTCCGGCAAAATATGCTGTTTTATCGAGTGCAACAATACCATTATAATTGGTTAAAGAAACTTCACTTTCTAATTGACCACCTAAAAGATTTGTATAAATCTCAGCTTCAGTATTTTTTAAATCTCCTTGAATTTGAGTAATATTTGCAATAGAAGTAATCATTGGCATTCCTTCATATCTACTGTAAATCCAGGGAATTTCAATAGGACTATCCTCAGTAGCTTTTTCGGGGTCAGTGTTAAACCTTTTTTTGATATTCGTTATCAAATCTGGATTAGCACTTGGCCCAAGAATAGACAATAATTTATTTCTGTAGTTATTTATGTTACCAACAAATTGTTCTCCTTGAGTAGTTAGTCCTTCACCTTTAAAGAACATTTCATCTAATCTATCTCCACCACTCATGGCTTCGTAATTAGTTTTATCTTCCTGGTCAGTGTCTGACAGAATAGAATCTTTCAAAGCACTCATGTAAATGAATAAGTTTTCAGATAATTTGTTGATTTCTTGTGCTTTCGTATTTAAATCTGCAAACTTATCTGGTTGATCACTTGCTTTGGTCTTTAAACTTGTTAAAATGTTATCAATGTTTGTAGAAGATGCTACATTTGCATCTTCAATTTTTTCTTTCATAAAACCAAAAGATGATAATACTTTTTTATCCATTTGCATTGCCAACATTGCAATAAAAATTAGATACATTAAATTAATCATCTTTTGCCTTGGGGATAGTTTTCCTCCTGCCATGTGAATTAGTTTTTTAAGTTATTAAATAGATGAACTAATTATTTGCTAGACATTGCAGAAAGCATCCCTCCATAAAC